>Ga0209100_1000017_pt1 | contig 302695 bp, 252 predicted proteins | sample lystaG_FD_185480 | JGI IMG/M metagenome (GOLD analysis project Ga0209100, IMG submission 185480) | Glacier valley bacterial and archeal communities from Borup Fiord, Nunavut, Canada, to study Microbial Dark Matter (Phase II) -... | ecosystem: Environmental > Aquatic > Freshwater > Ice >...
ATAGAGAAAACTGATATTCAACGAGCTAGCAAAGTTCGATCCACAAAAGGATTATTGACATTCGTGTGTGGTAGAATAGCTGCTGCTTTTATTTATTTAATTTTTTAATTCAACTCTTAATTCGCATAATTAAATGGCCTTTACAATAAACAATAGTTTATTGTATTTGTGGCATAAAAATATATTGAAATTAATAACAGAAAAACATGAATGAATATGTATCAAAAGAAAGGCGAAGACTTTAAAAAGAGTTGCTACTGTATTTGCGAAAGTACAGATTTTATTCAGCAAGATTTAAAAGAATTAGCGACTTAAATACAATAATTGATGAGATTGTAAACGAATTAAAAAAAGATGTTTAACCTGAAAATCCTACGAAGACAAAGGGGAGGATTAAAAAGAAAATATGACAATGACAACAAAAGAGAAATTTGAGCAACTAAAAGAGTTGGAACTAAAGGCAATAACCAAAAAGGAGCTTTACAGCATCCAGTTCGAGTTTGACCGATTGGCTGCGTCTGACCCCGATGGCTTTGAAGATGCCTTTATCGAAAGTGCAAAACAAACACTCAAAGCGGCAAAACAGCTAAAGATAAAAGAGCAAATAAAAGAGATGCAGGAAATAGTATCAATGTCGTTTATCGCAAAAACTTACTTCAGAAAAACAAAAAGTTGGATGAGCCAGCGAATAAACGAATTAAATGTAAACGGCAAACCCGCCCAGTTCACCCCTGAAGAAATAAAAACACTGAATGAAGCGTTTAAGGACATTTCTAAAAAAATAGGTGAGTTTCACATTTCGTATTAAATTCTGACTCTAAAACATTTGAGGTGGATAAAAAGGAAAAACTAAGGACACATTTAGTACATCTCGAGAATCGGGAGTTAAACATTGTCAATCACAAATATATCGAGTAATAATCAAAAATAAGGATCAAACGGAAAAAATAGATTCGGCCATACACCGTCTTTTTGATGACTTAAGCCAGGTACATCTAATTTAAATTTTAAAAGGAGAAGGAGATGAAATGCTCAGAAAAATACTGGTAAAATTAAATATGTGGAAATCTGGTTACAAAATATTCAGGTCAAAACGCAAAAAGAGTTTCTCCCAAAAGGAAGAAACTCTTTTTTTGCTCGTACGCAGAATGGGATTCGAACCCACACACCGTAACCGGCACTACCCCCTCAAAGTAGCATGTCTACCAATTCCACCATCTGCGCATGTAAAACTTAAAAACGAGGAAAAAATACTCAGTGCCCAAAACAGGACTCGAACCTGCACAGCCTTACGACCACTAGTCCCTGAAACTAGCGTGTCTACCAATTCCACCATTTGGGCAAACTTTTGACAATCTTTTATTCAAATACAGACAATCACTTTAGAGAAAAAAAGCGAAACACAATGCTTCGCTATTTTTTTTTGTGTGAGAGCGAAAAACGGGACTCGGACCCGCGACCCCGACCTTGGCAAGGTCGTGCTCTACCAACTGAGCTATTTTCGCATTACTTTTGTTTTTGCAGGCATCAATTTACCTACGCTGCAATTCCTTAATTGCGGTGCAAAGATACTTCCTTTTTGATAATTTGCAAGTGTTTTCGGAAAAAAAACCGGACTTTGTGAATATTTTTTTCGAATATATCCGGTAAAACCGCCAATAACAAATAGTTGAAATATTAATTTTTATTTAAAAAAATATTTTCATCATTCTTCGTAAGATAAATCAGAGCGATTGTCGTAATTTTGCAACCCAAAACACCAAGGCATCATGGACGAATTGAGTAAAACAGACCGGAAACAATTACAAACCATACAATCCAAATTCAAAAGAGCCTTGAACAATTATGGCCTGATTGAAAACGACGATCATATACTTATCGGGCTTTCGGGTGGTAAAGACTCACTGGCCTTAGTTGAACTATTGGGCGAACGAATGAAATCAATAATTCCGCGGTTCAAACTGACTGCCGTCCACATTTCAGTAGAAAATATTCCGTATCAATCGGATTTGGAATACCTGAAAGCATATACTGAGCAATTCGGTATTCCATTCGTACACCGCACAACTCGCTTTAACGAAACTAACGACAAGGAAAAATCAACCTGTTTCCTTTGCTCCTGGCATCGACGGAAAGCTTTGTTCGAAATTGCAAAAGAACTGAATTGCAATAAAATAGCACTCGGTCATCATCTCGACGATATAGCCGAAACGCTTCTGCTCAATTTAGTCTATCAGGGTTCGTTTGGCACCATGCCCCCTAAACTAAAAATGGACAAGTTCGATATGACGATTATCAGGCCTTTGGCTTTGATTTCAGAAAAAGAGATGAAAAAGATGGAACAAATCCGCGGCTATCAGCAACAAATAAAGAATTGTCCACACGAAAAAGATTCCGTACGCCGCAATGCCAAGAATTTACTTACAGAACTGGAAAAATGGAATCCCGATGTCCGTCAAAGTATTTGGGCAGCTACCGAAAACATTCAAAAGGAATATCTTCCGCAAAAAAACAAAATAGTTGTTTGATTTACAATTAGAGTAATTCGTTTTAATTCGTATAATTAGTACTTAATAATGAAGATTTTCCTAACCATAACCCTGTTAATCATTTCCAACATATTTATGACCTTTGCCTGGTACGGTCATTTAAAACTCCGTGAATTCAAATGGTTCGAATCGCTCCCGCTCATCGGAATTATCTTTCTTTGCTGGGGAATAGCACTTTTCGAGTACTTTTTCCAGGTACCCGCCAATCGTATTGGTTTTAAAGGGAATGGCGGACCGTTCACTCTTTTGCAATTGAAAGTGATACAGGAAGTGATTACTTTGGTGGTATTTACCGTATTTTCACTGGTAGCTTTCAAAGGTGAGACATTTCGCTGGAACCATTTTGTAGGGTTCCTATTTTTGATATTGGCAGTCTATTTTATTTTTAAAAAATAGACTAAACAAGACGGAAAACAGTTTGTATTTACGATTTCAACATACCAACATACACCTTAATATCTGCACTTTAAAACAAATAAAATATTGTCGGTCATTTCAGGACCATGAGAAAATAAAAACAAACAATGATTCCGAAGTATATTTATTGTTAATTATTAATGGATAAAGTCATAAATCTTTTTTTTTCGTATCTTTGCATACTAAACTTCAGCTTTCGTATGAATACTTTTTTCCGGATATTACTTCTGTTTGCAACGATCTTTACTACTTCAAGCCTATATGCCGTTCCTGCTAACCCGGCTCCTTTTACCATTACTCAACCAGATGGTTCCGTACTGACTATTCGCATGCGTGGTGACGAATTTTTCCACTACAAAACTACCGTGGATGGATATGCCTTGATTAATAACAAAGAAGGTGTTTTGACTTACGCTCAACCAGATAAAACTGGGGTATTAATCAGCACAAAGGTAAAAGCAACAAATATAAACAAGCGTTCTACAACCGAAAAGGAATTCATTCGCAAACTCACACCAAACCGGAGCTTCACTAAACTAAACCTGAAAAGGCGCTCCATGCGTTCAGCCATATTGAATTCCAGCTCATTACCCCGTAAAAGTTATCCACTGACAGGAGTACCCAAATCACTGGTCATTTTAGTGAATTTTTCGAACCTAAATTATGCAAGTTCTGCTCCTCAAACTTCCTTTAACAATTTATTAAATCAGGCCAGTTATAATGGCAACGGGGGAACCGGTTCAGCAAAAGATTATTTCCGGGATAATTCGACCGGCGTTTTTGATCCGGAATTCAATGTGGTTGGTCCATTTACACTACCTAAAACCATGGGATTCTACGGAAAGAATGATGCGGATGGTAATGATTCAAACCCGGCACAAATGATTGTTGACGCTTGTTCTGCAGCTGATAAATCTGGACTTGATTTTGCTCAGTTCGACACAGATAACGATGGTGTGCTCGACAACGTTTTTGTATATTACGCCGGTCACAATGAAGCCGAGAACGCACCTGACAGCACCATTTGGCCTCATCGTTGGGCTGTGCAAGTGGGCTCTAATTATACCGGTACAGTTGCTTCAACCACTTTCGATGGTAAACGTGTAATTGATTACGCCTGCACTTCTGAATTAAAAAACAGTTCAGGTTCCAGCATGTGTGGTATAGGTACTTTCGTGCATGAATTCGGCCATGTGCTCGGATTACCCGATTATTATGCAACCGGAGGTGAAACTCACCAAACTCTTTCGTACTGGAGCGTCATGGATGCAGGTCCGTATTTAAATCTGGGTAGAACTCCACCCGCATATTCAGCCTACGATCGCTTTTATCTGGATTGGCTGACACCAATTGAGTTAAAAAAGGCACAAAACATCACTTTAGAAGCACTCGACACCAGCAATAAAGCCTACATCGTTACCCAAAACGGTAATCACAACCTCAGTGGTGCTAATCCGAGCCCTGCTGAATTTTTCACCCTGGAAAACAGACAAAATCAAGGGTGGGATAAATATCTTCCCGGTCATGGGCTCTTGATCACCCGGATATCTTATAATTCGACTACATGGTACAACAATACACCCAACAATATTGCTAATGCCATGGGGGTAGATATTATTGAAGCCGATGGTATTGCTTCCGATGCGAATTTATCCGGTGACCCATTCCCTGGAAAATCGGTAATCAACACGTACAATCCAACTTTACGCGCAGGAACAGATATTGGCAAACCTTTAACCTATATCAAAGAAGATGCCGGAATCATTTCTTTTCGCTTTATGGGTGGCGCCTTATTACCTACCATTACATCATTGAGCGACTTCAAGGCTTTCAGTACGATACAAGGTACACCTTCAAATCCTCAGTCTATTACGGTTAGCGGGGGAAAATTAAAATCAGGTATACAAATTTCATTTGGAACTAATTTGCATTTTGAAATAAAGAACGAAACAGATCCCGAAACGGCCTGGGCAAAAACAATTTTACTGGAGCCAACCGATTCGACTGTACAAAACACCAATATTCTGATTCGTTACAATCCAACTGAACCTTCGTTTGCGAGTACTCACACCGAAACGCTGATTCTACAATCTACAAATGCCGAAACGGAATCAATTGCTATGTCGGGGAATTCGACACGTCCGGTTTATGTTGTTATTCCAATGGCTACAGAAGCAACCGAAGTAACAATGGGAAGTTTTATTGCAAATTGGGATGCTACTTACGATGCAACCGGTTATTACCTGACTGTTTATAACTTTTCTAATGGAGTCTCTGAACAGACTGAAGGGTTTGACAAAGGATTAACTGCACCGGCAGACTGGACTATTACAGCAAAAGCTCTATCATCATCGGTCAACTACAGTGGCAAAGCAATACCTGCTATACAGCTTGTAAATACCGGTGAAATTATACAGACAGAAAAATACCTGCTTCCTGCCACAAGTTTATCATTCTATATCAGATCTTTAGCCGGACTAAACGGTAATCTGCTGGTTGAAGCATGGGATGGAGCAACATGGAACAAAGTGGATTCAATTCCTATCACAAGTACGCTTAACCTGACTGAAAAATATACTTTTGATTCGGATAAAAATTACGGACAATTCCGTTTATCTTATACAAAATCAGCCGGTTCCATTATCATTGACGACGTAACTGTAGGATTCTCTCAGAAACTGGAATATAATGCGCGCGAGAAATGGGTGACAGCTAATTCTGACACACTGATTAATCTGGTTTCCAGCCGTGATTATTTTTATAAAGTGAAAGCAAGCGACAAAACATTAAACGTGGACAAAACACTTAAATATGAAAACATCACCGGCTTCTCGAACTCGATTCAAGTACGGACTTTGGATGACGATTCAACAAATTTATTGAGAGTCACAATTGACAATGACCGAAATATAACAGTCACTATTCCGTCTACGGATTTTACCATTAATGTTTTTAATATTATAGGGCAAAAAATACGAACCATTACACCTACTTCAAATATTGTTGAAATTAAAGATTTACCACATGGTCAGGCCTATATCCTGCAAGCCGGCAAACGTAGAGCAAAAATAATTTTGTAATTTTTACGTTTCACTATCAATATTTCTTTCCGTCGTTAGACTTAAGAGCCTACCGACGGATTTTTTTATGTTACCTGATTCTTGTTCCTTTAATCTTAGATCTTTAATCTTTTATCTTTGTTCTTTATTCTTTTGTCTTTTGTCTTTTGTCTTGGTTCTTGGTTCTTGGCTCTTGGCTCTTTAGTCTTTGATCTTTGTTCTTTTGTCTTTGTTCTTTGTTCTTTAATCTTTGTTCTTTAATCTTTTATCTTGGTTCTTGGTTCTTGGTTCTTTAGTCTTTGATCTTTGTTCTTTTGTCTTTGTTCTTTGTTCTTTGTTCTTTGTTCTTTGTTCTTTGTTCTTTGTTCTTTGTTCTAAAAAAAAAAATATATTCATGTTATCAGCCGATGCCCTTACCGTTGAATTTAGCGGTCAAACTCTCTTCCAGGATATTTCCTTTGTAATTAATGAAAAAGACCGGATTGCCTTAATGGGTAAAAATGGAGCCGGGAAATCCACCTTACTTAAAATTCTGGCCGGAGTTACTGTACCCACTAAAGGAAATGTATCGTATCCAAAAGATACGGTTGTAGCCTATCTTCCACAGCATTTATTGCTGGAGGACACCCGGACAGTATTTGAAGAAACGTCCATGGCATTTTCGGCTATTACTGAAATGAGTCAGCAAATCGAAGCCATGAACGAAGAACTGACTACCCGCACCGATTATGAATCGGACAGTTATATGGAATTGATAGAAAGAGTATCAACTTTAAGTGAACATTTTTATAGCATAGAAGAAATTAATTATGATGCCGACATTGAAAAAGCATTGTTGGGATTAGGCTTTTTACGCGAAGACTTTAACCGTAAAACATCTGAATTTAGTGGCGGTTGGCGCATGCGCATAGAATTAGCTAAGATTTTACTACGCCGACCGGATGTTATTTTATTGGATGAACCTACAAACCACCTCGATATAGAATCCATTCAGTGGCTGGAAGAATTTTTAATCAATTCGGCCAAAGCAGTAGTCATCATTTCCCATGACCGTGCTTTTGTCGACAACATCACTACCCGTACCATTGAAGTTACCATGGGTAGGATTTACGATTACAAGGCCAAGTATTCGCATTACCTGGAGCTGCGCAAAGAAAGGCATGAACAACAGAAGAAACAAGCCAGCGAGCAACAAAAAATGATAGCCGATACAACCGACTTTATTGACCGGTTTAAGGGAACTTATTCTAAAACCTGCCAGGTTCAGTCGCGTGTAAAAATGCTGGAAAAACTGCAGATTTTAGAAGTCGACGAAGAAGATTCATCAGCATTACGACTCAAATTTCCACCTTCGCCCCGATCGGGAAATTATCCCGTAACCAGCGAAAATGTTGGAAAAAGTTATGACGGTAAATGCATTTTTGCCAATTCAAATTTCATGATTGAACGGGGTGAGAAAATTGCTTTTGTGGGTAAAAACGGCGAAGGTAAGTCCACCATGGTAAAATGCATCATGAAGGAAATTGAGCACGATGGAAAACTCACACTCGGACACAATGTAAAGATTGGCTATTTCGCTCAAAATCAGGCATCGTTGTTGAACGATGACCTTACCGTTTTTCAAACAATTGATGATGTGGCTGTGGGAGATATCCGGAATAAGATTAAAGATTTATTGGGAGCATTTATGTTTGGAGGTGATAATGCTTTCAAAAAAGTAAAAGTACTTTCGGGAGGTGAACGTACGCGTCTGGCAATGATCAAACTGCTTCTGGAGCCAGTAAACCTGTTGATACTGGATGAACCAACCAATCACCTGGACATGAAAACAAAAGATATTTTGAAACAAGCCCTGATAGATTTTGATGGTACGCTGATCGTTGTTTCGCACGACAGGGATTTCCTTGACGGATTAATTACCAAAGTATATGAATTTGGAAATCAGAAAGTAACCGAACATCTGGAAGATATTTACGGATTCCTTGCTAAAAAGAAATTAGAGAATTTGAGGGAAATTGAACGTCGGTAAAAACGAATTACTCGAATTTAAACGAATTACTCGAATTAGTGAGATGCAAAAAAAAAATGTAAACCCATAAGAATAATTTACTTCAGGCTTACAAGTCTCTCATACATTAGCTCAACACATCCATTGCCTCAATGGGTGTGTACGGGCCTTCTTTCACTTCGAAAATAACAGTTCCAGACTCCAGTACTTCAAGTGTATGAAACTGTCCGGCGGGAATATCCACACCGTATTTTCCGTCCAGTGGATTCAGAATCACTGAGTCAGTCAATTCACGGACATCGTTGTAGAATAATACCCGTATACTGCCACGCAACAAAATATAAGTTTCCGGTGTATGTCGGTGACGATGTATCGGCAATACAGTGCCAGGTTCCATGGCGTTTAACAACCGCTGTGCCTTTGCGTCCAGATTTTCATGGAAGTTATAATTCATCCTTAAACGTGGATTTTTTCCGGCTTGTTCGGTAACAGAATCCAATAATTTTGTATTAATAATTTCCATCGGGTTTAAATGATTTTCACAGGTAAAATTGAGATTTACGCAGATAATATACAGATTTTCACAGATAAAGAACTGCTAACAAATTAAAATAATGGCGAAGGCAATATACATCATTCAGTAAAAAACAGGTATATTTCGCCAACTATGATTCTTGTAAATTGTAAATGAAAAGATAGTCAATATTTTTTTATCTTCTTATCCTTATTTGAATTGCGTTTTCCAGGGCTTGTTCGCTGAAAAAGATCAGATATCCGCCACCACCGGCACCACTCACTTTCCAACCCAGTACACGACTTTTATAAAGTTCTATTTCAGCCAATATATCGGGAGAAACCATGTTTGGAAACATAGCAACCTGTGCGTCAAAACTTTGTACCATTGCAGCTCCAACCGCCCGTGCATCTTTTTGCAACAACGCATCCCAGCAGGCTTGAGCAGCATCGCTCAGACACTTTGCTCCTGCTTCGTCAATTTGAGTGTTGGCTAACACATCATAAGCCTGATGACGTGGATATAGCGGAATCATCCAAATGCGATCTTCAATCCACTCTAGCAAGTTATCTTCCAACTGACTTTGTATGTCCGATGGCCAATAATCACCCTCATACAGGTATTTATTTAAACCGGGTAAGGTAATTCCAAGGGAATCCTGAGAGCCACTTACATACTTGGTTCCAGGTGGATTTTCAAAACAGAACAATGTTTTGGCAAGCTTTTCTTTATCTCCATCCGGTATATCTGTTTGCCAAAGTTCTATAGCTTTTTTCCTACTGCTGGTCGACATTCCACTGCGGTCGTTGAATTCAAAATCTGGCTCTATGCAAATGGTCAACACGGGGCCACTGGCATACCGGCTCACGTAAGGCTGGTCGAGCCAACCACCGGCCAAATCGAGCCGATAAGGGATTTTACATTCTTTACGTAAAGCAGTTGTAGAACGAGTTGGCAAATTTCCATGGGGAATTCGCTTACTTACCAGGTATTCTATGCCCAACTCTTTGCACAATGCTTCTTTGGCCGGTGTATGACCATCGGCATTGACAAATATAATATCGGGTTTCAGTTCTTTTAGTTCTTCCAAAAAATCCAGCAAACCACTTCCTTTATTAATCCATGCATCCTTGACGGTTTTCAGGGCCTTAACCATGTAAAGTCTTTCACTATCCGAATTGATCGTTTTACGGGCCTTGAGCTTATAAATAGTTTTATCTGAACCAATACCTACATACAAATCACCATGCTGAGCAGCCTCTTCAAAAAAGGCTACATGCCCACTGTGTAACATGTCATAGCATCCGCTTACAAATACTTTTTTTTTCATCTGATTAGAATAAATTCTATAATTTCTATTTTTAATACTTATATAATCTAATTGAGTCAGCCAACAATTTTCAAACTATTTATGACTTTCAAGAATAGTCATAAAAAAAACAGCATAGCAACCAGCATTGAGAGCAACAAAGATAACACAAAACACTTAACCAAACAGCTATTTAGCTGAAATATCGTGTGGCATTTTAACAATTAGAAAAAGGAACAGCAATTTCATTTTAATCAACTCATCAATTTTATTCGTATCGAATAATCTTAGCCGGAGTAATTTTAGTTATGAGGTAAGAAGGTCCAATCATCATCAGCAAAGAAGCTGCCAGAGTACCCACATTCATCAATACGATGTACAGCCAGTTAAAACTAACCGGAACTGTGGCCACATAATAAGCCTCCGGATCCAGGGGAACAATGCCAGTAAAGTATTGCACGGCACATAACGAAAGGCCGATCACATTACCCCATAACATACCTTTTCCAATAAGAAAGAAGGAATGATAAAGAAAAATTTTACGCACTGACCAGTCGGTGGCTCCCATCGCTTTCAGTATACCAATCATGCTGGTGCGCTCCAGTATAAGTATCAGTAGTCCAGAAATCATATTAAATCCGGCCACAGCAAGCATCAGGAACAGAATGACCCACACGTTCATGTCCAGCAAATCGAGCCAACTGAAAATTTGTGGATTAATTTGCTTGATGGTTTGAGTGAAATAGGCATTACCCTCAGAATTAAATTTATTGGCAGTGGCAGCATAAACTGCATCTCCTACTTCATCGATACGGTCAAAATCGTTTATCAACACTTCCATGCCGCTGTAAGAGGTACTATCCCAACTATTTAGGTTTTGAACATGTCGCATATCGGTAAGAAGAAATAGCTTATCGTATTCGATGAAATTAGTAGAATAAATACCTACAATCTTAAACTTCCGGGCCCGAACCTGATCCTGAATAAAATAGGTATAAAAATCATCTCCCAGTTTCAGACTTAGCATCTTAGCCAGGTATTTTGATAAAATGACTTCGTTGCGGGGTGAAGTTTCCGAGACATCGATGATTCGTCCTTCTACCAGATTGGATTTAAAAAATTTCCAGTCGAATCCGGCATCAATTCCTTTCAGAATAATTCCCTGAAATTCAGTATCGGTTTTGATGATACCCGGTTTGGTGGCAAAACGTTGCACATGCTTGACCCCATCGATAGAAGAAATCTTCTTTATCATGGCATTATCTGCCTTGATCGGATTCATTTCGTAGGTATTGTTGTTGTCGAAATTGGTAATTTGAATATGTCCGCCAAAACCTATGGTTTTATTGCGGATTTCATTCTTAAAACCAATAACCACAGATACGGAAATAAGCATAACAGCAAGACCGAGAGCAATACCGATGGTAGCAATACGAACAGCAGGACGAGAAACATTCTTCTTGCCCTGCTTAAAATGGATGCGTTTTGCGATGAAATATTCGAGGTTCAATATTTATAATTTTAAAATTAGAAAAGCAAAGTCTCAACTGATTTAGAAAAATGAATCGGTCCGATCAATCCTCAATTTGTAAATTGTAAATCAGTAAATTGTCAATTAAATGGTTCTTCCAGGATAAACTTCGAGTGCTTTTCCAAGGACTATCAAAGCCTGTTTCAAATCCTCTTTACCAAGAACGTAGGCTATGCGTACTTCATCTTTTCCCAAACCATCGACAGTATAAAATCCCGAAGCCGGAGCCATCATCACAGTACGTCCTTCAAATTCGAAATCGGTGAGCAACCAGGCGCAAAACTTATCGGCATCGTCGATAGGCAAGCGGGCCACTGTATAAAATGCACCCATAGGAATGGGTGAATATACACCGGGAATGCGGTTTAGTCCATCAATCAGAAATTTACGACGTTCTACATATTCATTATACATTTCGAGCATGTATTCGGGAGGCGTATTCATCGATGCTTCGGCAGCAATCTGACCCAACAAAGGTGGACTCAGGCGTGCCTGGCAAAACTTCATCACATTTTTTCGTACTTCTTTGTTTTTTGTCACCAATGCACCAATGCGCACACCGCACATGCTGTATCGTTTGGAGACAGAATCGATAAGCACCACGTTTTCTTCTATTCCATCCAAATGGAAAGCCGAAATATAGGGAGCTCCGGTATAACAGAACTCGCGATAGACTTCATCGGAAAAAAGGTACAAATCGTATTTTTTTACCAGATCCCTGATTTTGTTCATTTCAGAACGGGTGTACAGGTATCCGGTTGGATTATTCGGATTACAAATGAGGATTCCTTTTGTTTTGGGCGTAATCAACTCCTCGAATTTTTCGACTGAAGGCAATGCAAAACCCTCTTCGATGGTGGAAACCACGGGGCGAACAACGGCTCCGGTAGCAATTGCAAAAGCGGTATAATTGGCATAGGCCGGTTCGGGTACAATAATCTCATCACCCGGATCGAGACAGCTCATAAAGGCAAAATTAACGGCCTCAGATCCTCCTGTGGTGATAATAATATCCTCTTCGGTCACATCAATATTGAAGGTGTGATAATAGGCTGCCAGCTTATTTTTCAATGTTTTAATACCATCACTGGGACTATATTCCAAAATATCACGGTCTATGTTCCGAATGGCATCCAACGCCACCTGAGGTGTTTTCAAATCGGGTTGACCTATATTCAGATGAAAGACTTGAATGCCACGGGCTTTCGCTTTGTCGGCCAGTGGAACTAATTTACGAATGGGTGATTCGGGCATCGCCTGCCCACGATGTGAGGTGTGTGGCATATTCTAAGTTGTCAGTTTTCAGTTACGAAGTAAAAGTTTTATTTCGCTTTTTACGACTTTAATTCTTATTATTAATATTTGCTGCAAAATTAGTGAAATTAACCCGATTAAAAAAGGGATTTAATTACAATTTGTAAGAAGAACGTTCAGGATTCCTGTTAAAAACGAATTACTCGAATTAGAGACGAATTACACGAATTAAGAAACAAAAGACCCCTAGTCCGTTAGCTAAAGCAAAACAAAATTAGTTTCGTCTCCTAAAAAAACCCTAACCCCTAAAGGGGAACTAATTTAGTTTAGTCTCCTAAACTTTAATTTGATTGTTTCATTTAATTTTTAGACTGTATTTTCACCAGTCTGTAATGCTATAAATGGAGCTTGCGACATCCCGTATTTACGGGACTATCAACTTTACCCTATAAACTATCGACTATAAACTATAAACTATTTCAAATCCACCATAATCTTAAAATTGAGCTGACGACCTGTAAGATAATTGGGTACAGCCATTTGGTTACCGTAAATATCAGTTACCCAGTAGTGGGAGTTTACATTTTTGAAATTCAACAAATTAAAGACTTCCACATTCAGCCAGATATTTTTCACATGTTTGAGCCACAATTTATCCATCATTTTATCGGTTCCGTTTATCAACACACGAGAAACACCGATGTCTACGCGTCGATAGGACGGGGTGCGGAACGCAGATCTATATTGGGTATTACGTGGTGCACCGAAAGGTAAGCCATCCGACCAGATAAATTTCAGTTGCATTTTATATTTCGGGTTGCTGGGTAAATAATCCTGAAACATCATGGAAAAAGCATAGCGTTGTTCACTGGGACGGGCAATCCAACCCGGATAAACGGTTTTCGAAGAAACAACATTTCCATCAGTATCAAAAGTATTTTTCACATATGAATCATTCAGAATATCTTCTTTTGAATCCATGAGTGAGAGGTTAATCCACGAATCAGTTCCCGGAACTAACTCCCCGAAAAGTTTAAAATCCACACCGGCTGTGTATGCTTTGGCATCGTTTACACCCGAATAACGAATCCGCACATTGTCAACAGAATACGAAATTACCCGGTCGGATAATTTAAGATAGGCCTCGGTGGTAAACTTAAAAGGACGTCCCCAGGCGCGAAAATAATGATCGCCTCCCAACACAAAATGAAGGGAACGTTGTGCTTTGATATCCGAATTGAGTTGAATCTGAACATTTTCCAACTTATCGGAAACGGTATCGCGTATTTCTTTGTAGAATGGTGCCTGGTAATATACTCCTGTGGCAAAGCGGAAACTGAAATCTTTTTCCCAATGCGGCAAAAAAGCTACCGAAAATCGCGGGCTCACCAGTAATTCCTTGTTGAAAGTCCAGTAGTTGGCACGTATACCACCGGTAAACAAAAATGTTCCGGCTTTGGAATTCAATTTATAGGTATCCTGCATGAAAGCTGTCGTTCGCCAGGTCGACAACACATTGGAAGCCTTCATATTGTAATACAGATTGACCTGTTTGTCGCTGAATGGCAGCGAATAGCCGGCTGAATCGCGCCATTCCCATTCACTTATTTTATCCTTAATAATTTCATTTTGCAAATTAACACCCCATTTAATCTTATGATCATTCACATCGTACTCACCCAAATGAGAAATATTGGCAACCGTTGCTTTCAAACGGTTTCGGGCATGTTCGTGGTATTTTCCAACACCCAGCGATTCACCGGTTTGTTTGGCCGGATCGAGTTCCATTTTCACTTCGCTCAGCACATATTCACCCAAGATATCGTAGGTTTCGTTTTCGTTGGTATGAAAAGCCGAAGAGAGAAGACTCAGTTTCATCCCTTTGACAGGTTTAAAATTAAGCGTGAGTGCACCAAAAGAAGTTCGGAACAAATCTTTTTCCTGCCCTTCGAAAAAAACGGTAAGTTTACGCCCCATGTTATAAGTCCCGAAAGTAGTCTCGCGCGTCTGAGGAATAAACTGATAAGAGTTCTGCGAAAAATTGCCCAGGAAAGTGACATCCCATTTCGGTGCCAGCTGATAGGTCAGATAGGTTTGATAATCGATAAAATTCGGATTGTATTCACCCTGTGTATCGAGTGTACCAAGCAGGTAGGCCGAAGTTTTGTACCGGATTCCGTGCATTTGCGTGAAACGCTTATTGGCTGTACCCACATAAGCCGAGCCGCCAAGAAGACTCACGGAGGCTGTAGCTTCGAATTCTGTTGGTTTTTTATACTGAATATCCAATACAGAAGACATTTTATCGCCGTATTTAGCATCAAATCCACCCGACGAGAATGCCACTTTTTGGACCATATCAGGATTAATAAAACTCAATCCTTCCTGCTGTCCGGCACGCACCAGCAAAGGCCTGTACACTTCAATACCGTTTACATACACGATATTTTCATCAAAATTACCACCCCTGACGTTGTATTGAGAACTTAGTTCGTTACTGGAACTGACACCTGCAAAAGTGATCAGCAGCGATTCGATACCTCCAGCTGCGTTGGGCATCAGGCGGTATTTGGAAGGATCGAGCATATCGATGGTGGACGTCTGGCGACGCTGCCCAATCACCGTTATATCTCCAATTTCTTTTAATAAAGTTGGAAGAACCACCGTTATCTGTATTACTTTTTGATGGGGATGAATAGTATGCCGTATGGTTTGATAGCCTAAAAGCGAATAGACTATGGTAGCTGAATCTTTAATATCGGTAGTCAGTTCGTAATAACCATTCTGGTTAGTAGTGGTACCCACAGCTGTGTTTTCGAAATATACATTTGCCAATTCTACACCCCGGTTATTGGCATCAATCACGTAACCGTAAACCCGGACTTTGGTTTGTGCAGTTAAAGCAATAGAAATGAGTAAAAAGCAAAGTATATAAGCTGTTTTGTTTTTCATGCAAAGTGAAATATCGCTCAAATTTAATTAGATTAAACCTCTTTTTAACGGAAAAAGCGGATGTTTATTTTATGTTGTTTGAGAAAAAGACTTTCATCATTTAACAAAGGGAAAGTTTGATTTTCAAAAACAAATTACTGTTCTGTATTCAAACGACAAACGAAGTTGGAATCTATCAACACACAATGATTTAGAAATTCAACATTCTAAGTAATCCTGTCTAATTCATGTAACAGTTCTTCCACAGTAGGAATATTTTTTTCGTTGATTATCCAGCCACTCTCGGTCACTGTAATTTGCACTTCGGCATCCTGAATCACCATATAACCGGCACGTGCTAATGCCCTAAAGGTCCAGTACATTCGGGTTTTTTCGCCAGTAACTGCAACATTTTTAGTCATGGGGTAATTCATGGAAAAGTTTCCGTTGGAGGCATTAAACACGTACGATTTACTTTGAAAAGTACGGTTAAAACTGCCGTTAAATACCAGATCCTCGGGCACTCCGCATTCAATGCCATGGTTATTGCTCATTAGCCATATCCTGTCGGCTGCCTGTAAGGCCAGGTCCAGTTCGTGTGTGGATAGCAGTATAGCCTTCTGTGTCTTATGTGCCAGTTTATGTAGCAGCAGCATTATTTCCACCCGGTTGGGTAAATCGAGATGCGCCGTGGGTTCATCCAACAGGATGATGGGTGTATCCTGTGCCAGTGCTTTGGCTATCATCGCCCGCTGACGTTCACCATCCGAGAGTTCGTTCAGATAATGATCGGCTTTATGTCCCAAATGAACCATATCTATTACTTCGCGGATAAAAGTATCTTCGTCCGATGAGATATTTCCCCACCAATCGGTGTGTGGATGCCGACCCAGTGATACAATATTATATACCGTAGCATTTTCAATATCCACCCGCTCGGTGAGAACCATGGAGATCAACAGGGCTTTATCGTGCTGCGAAACTTTATCCAGATTTTTACCATCTATCAGCGATTTACCGGACAAGGGTTTTTGCAAACCCGACAAGGTTCGAAGCAAAGTAGATTTTCCACTCCCGTTCGGTCCAATCAGACATACCAGTTCACCCGATTTCAGTTGGAGCTGCAAATCGGACTGAATAATGTCGGTTTTTCCTTTTTTGGAATATCCTATTGTCAGGTTTTGTGTTGAAAGTATTGCCATGACACTTACCCCTCAAAGGGGTTTTTGTTAGTTTTAATTTAATTATCAACTTAAAATTCAGTTTAAATACTGCGATATTAAAATCCCCATTCGGGGGACTTAGGAGGCTGATCTCTTCAATATTATCCAAATAATAATGGGAGCTCCAAACAAAGCGCTGATTGTATTAATGGGTAAAGTATAGGTTGGCATTTGCGAAATCAGATCGCAAACCAACAGCAACGAAGCCCCGCAAAGCATACAGGCGGGTAATAATATTTTATGACTGGAAGTTCGGAACAGTCCCCGGGCGATGTGCGGAATAGCTACTCCCACAAAGGCAATTGGCCCGGTAAAGGCTGTTATGCTACCCGCCAACAAGCCGGTTGCCACCACTATCATGAATCTCGTTCGGGTAATGGAAATGCCCAAAGCGCGCGCATAATTTTCACCCAGCAGCAATCCATCCAGTTTTTTTTGCAGGGAAAAAGCCATAACCAGCCCCAACACAATCACAGGTAACAATACCTGCATGTAATTCCACGTAACAGCGCTCAGACTACCAAAAGTCCACATTACAAACAATTTAATGGCATCGGGATTGCTGAAATTCTGCAACACACTCACCAAAGAACCGGCTATAGTTCCAAACATAATGCCCACAATAAGCAAAGAAACGGCATTATTCACTTTAAACGACACACCCACCACCAGTACCAACACGATGGAAGCACCGATAATGGCAGCAACTATCAACGCCCATCCGCTGGCTACAAACGCTACCGGTAAGAACGCTCCGGCCATCATCACCAAGGCCACGCCCAAACTGGCTCCTGAACTGACACCTAAAATATACGGATCGGCCAACGGATTACGAAACAAGGTCTGCATCATCAAACCGGCTACTGACAACGAAGCCCCTGCAAGAATGGCTGTTATGGCTTTTGGTAACCGAAAATTAAGCAAAATTTCTGATGTGATCACATCGCTGTCGTTCCCAAAAAAAACTGAAAGAATATCGTTAAAAGAAATGGAGATGCTCCCCCAGGCCAGATCGGCCAGAAAAAGTGCCAAAGTTAAGAGAGAGAGGGTAAGGAATAATATTAAGGATCTGGATTTCATAAAATAAGTAATGCCTTTCTGGAGACTAAGAAATTTAATACACTTTTATACAGCTTGTCACTTGCTTCATTTTATTTATCAACGTTTTGTACTAAAAAGCTGTTGGTATCGTAAACTTTGAAAAAAAAATATATCAACACAAAATAAATAAACGATTCAATTTTGTTTCACAATAAAATTTATGTTTGCTATTGAAAAATAGCATTTTGAACATGTTTTACATATTTGTAGTTCTGGTTTAACTGCATTTTTTAACTCCCCGTTAGTGGGAATATTACTCAGAACAATATGGTAAGCTTTCCCAATATCGGGAATGATATTCCGAGGGCTCAGGCAGCTTTTCCCGACCAAGGGATTTAACCAACGAGGACTCAGGCAAGCTTTCCCAGGTGTGGAAAAGTATCACCGGGCAGTCGTTGAGAGATTCCGAAACAGGGGACGTCTTTTCCGACCTCAAAGATATAAAATAATGCCAACATATTAACTCATCTAAACAGAAAAAGGACAAGTCACCTCTAGTTTATTTATTTTAATTTATCCGCATAGACCAACTTGTAGCCCGGCAAAATTTCCGGGTGCAAAATGGCAATCACATCCGCCAGAACCAGATCGGGGCGTGCAACACCACTTTCCCAAAAATCGTTGGCCGTAGAAGGCAGCAGTCGCTTATTGAAATTATAAACTTGTTTCAGTATAACCGGACGAAAAAGACTATGCTTGCTATCCGCATTTATTAAATCGTCTGTTGACTTAAAACTACAGTTAAGCCACACATCGGTTTGCGCAAAGTTTTTCAAAACCGATTCCACATTCAGCGGTAAGCTGCCGGTAGTAGTATCGCTGGCAAAATAATAGTTGGCACCTGCATCGGCAAAAAGTTTACCCATAAAGCTTTTCCCGGCTGGCATATACCAGGTACCCCGAAAATTGGATCCGGCCATCACATTGGGTTTACTGGTTACCGATTTTGCTTTGTCGCGAATATCATTGTAACGTTTTTCTATTGAGGCAAAAATGCTGTCGGCTTTCTTTTCTTTATTATAAAAGGCACCAACAAACTTGATCCATTCGGCACGCGCCAACAGCGAAGTTTCCATCCACTCATTGTTGAAAAGCACCGGTATACCTGCCTGTGACACACGTTGTGCATACGGATCGTTCTGATTGTAACCGCTCATCATGATGGCCTGAGGTTTCAACATCAGGGTTTTTTCCACATTGATATTAAAGGCATCACCCAGGTCGGTTATCTGCCCCGCTCCTACCCGCTTCCGGACTTCCGGATTGTAAATAATACCCGGAGAACAAACGCCGGTGATAGTTTTCAGTTCTCCTATCAAACTAAGAAACTCGAAATGTGTGACCGAAGTTGCCGCCAGTGTCTGCAAAGGTATTTTTACTTTCGTTCCATCTTTAGGTGTTTTCACCTTCATATCGGTCACCAGATAATAACGGGCATATTCGGTACCCTTTACCCACGGACTGTAAACTATCACTTCTTTAAAATCGCCGAAATACCGGATAGTAAAACCTTCGGCATATTTCAATGTCAACGAATCGTTGGTTTGAGCATTATTCTTCGCTTTTTTATTGGAAGTACAAGAAAAACAAATACCCAAAATAAGCATGAAAGACAAAAATAAGAATGAGAGTTTTTTCATTAATAAATAGTGTCAAATTACAAACTTCAACAAATTAGAAAATAGACAGTTAGGAATGCATCGCACATCCCTACCTGTCTGAAACTCTTTGTCGTGAACTTTAATACAAATTGCAAATCTGTAAATTGTAAATAGTAAATAGTAAATAGTAAATTTTTTAATGTCCTCCTTTCGGAATGACTTTTTGAACGCTGGATGATTCAGGTTCTTTTACAAATATCCAGAACAGAAGCGAACAAGTAATCAAACAACCACAGAAAATATATAATAATTGGTGATTTCCTGTTTCTTTGATAATATTGGCAACACCGTTACTCATCATTTGAGGCAGCACAACCGCTAAATTGAATACACCCATAAACAAACCCATCTTGGCCGGATTAACCCTTTCACTCATGATGGCGAACACAATAGAAATCACTGCCGACCAACCGATTCCAACCAGGAACATTCCGATATAAAAATCAAATTCTACACGACTGAAAAAGGCAATATAAAAATAGCCTATTGCCGAGAATGAGAGTGCTCCAATATAGGTTTTTACCCTGCCACTATTTTTGGCGATGGCCTGTAATATTAACGGGAAAATGGCTCCAACCAAATTTAAAATAAAGAAGCCCAGTGAAACAATATTTCCTATCGATGCAGCGGCTGTTTGAGTATCACCGGTCAGTTTTTCGGCAAACCAGTTGGCTGCAATACCCGATACATTCAGATTTGGCATAATCTGATTTTCAATAAAAAAGCCGGACATGATAAACATGCTCTGGAAAGCCACCCAGGTAAATGAATGCGCCAACATAATTTTTTGGAACTCATTTTTATTGGATGGATTCTTTATTCCCTGAACTATATTAACAATTCCAATAATGACTGAATAAGACAAAGCAGCTATTAAAACCGGATTATGCCAGACCGCCAGTTCTTCGGTGAAAAAATGAAAAAACAGACTAAAAAGGCCGAAAACCAAAAAACCATAAAGCGGATAAATTTCTTTAAAAATCATCCATACTCCAAATTTTTCCTCTTCCTTAGCCTCCGCAAGATCTTTTTTTTCCTGAATAAACAAAATAGGGAAAACAGCAGTTATAAATACGATTACCGCGGCAATGTATAACAACAACTCATTACCGAAAAGCATGGACAGAAAGTAGGCAAACACTCCGAAAAAGCCGGATATAATTTGCATCCACACATAACCAGAAGTACGAACCTTGCCTTCGGGAGTTAAATCGGCAATAATGGACCGAGCCGGGTTAAAGGTTACATTTACCGATAAATCAAGAAACAGAGCAATTACCGAAGCAATTAATATGATGTCGGTAATACCTGTGATTTTGGAAATTGCACTAATATTTGGCAAAGCCAAAAATGCAATGGTACTAACCAATCCACCAATGATGATGAAAGGCCGCCTCCTTCCACCCATAAACCATACATTATCACTCACCATGCCTACTATGACCTGCCCAAAAATTCCGGCTATAGGTCCGGCTAACCACACAAAGGCTACATCGTGTATGTCCAGACCATATTTATTCGATAATATCCAACTCAAGGCAGCAATTTGAGTCGACAATGCAAACCCTACCGCCGTGGCGGGTAATCCCAACAACGCAAGAAATGCATTGTTCATTTTCTTTTGAATTTTCAGCATGGTATTTAAATCGTTTGGTTAGTTAACAAAAAATCCGTTTCGGATTAAGATTAGACAATTTTATTGATTTTCTTTGAATAAAATAAGCGATAGTGTGACAAACTGCATAATTAAAATTGCAAACGTTTGTTATCGGGCAGATATCCATACAACATGCTGTGTCTTCATTTACTTTTTTAACGTTTTATTTATATCTTCTATATAATCTAATATATCCTTGCGTCCGGTACCTTTTTCGGAGGATGTGTAGAATATAGGTGGTAATTCTTCCCATTGTTCCATCAATTTATCCTGGTAAGCCTTTGTATTCTCTTTCCCCCTGGAATTTGACAGTTTATCGAGCTTAGTAAATACAATGGAAAAAGGAACTTCATTTTCGCCCAACCATTCCATAAATTCCAGGTCAATTTTTTGTGGTTCATGACGGCAATCGATGAGTACAAACAGGCAGGTCAGCTGTTCACGTCTCAGAATGTAGTTTTGAATAATATCTTCCAGTTTTTCACGCATATTTTTACCCGTGGTGGCATAACCATATCCAGGTAAATCTACCAAATGCCAGTCGTTATTAATCAAAAAATGATTGATCAACAATGTTTTACCAGGCTTCGATGATGTCATGGCCAAATCATGGCGGTTGCACAACATATTGATTAGTGACGATTTTCCTACATTCGACCGTCCAATAAATCCATATTCGGGCAAGGTACTAATTGGGCATTTTTGATAATCGGTGTTGCTGATAACGAATTCTGCTGATTTTATGTCCATATTCTTTTTATGTTACAAGTTAATATTACTTTTAAAAATCTTATTCATTTCATTCAAAAAATTATAGAATGAACGCTTCTTTTAATCAGGTTATAATTCTACTTTCTCTACTTTTACTCCTGATGTTGCCCATAATCCTATGAATGTCAGCAAACCATTGAGCATAAGCAGTTCATATCCGAATGAAAATCCCCAGTAGTTTGTTCCCAAATAATCGAGCGCTCCACAAATCATCGGCGAAGCAACTGCGATATACGGCACCAGTTTATCATTCACTTTCATTTTGGTAAACAAACCAAAACTGTACAAACCCAACAGCGGTCCATACGTGTAAGAAACGATGATGTAAATTGCATTAATCACACTGGTATTATTGAATGCCTTAAAAATCAATATTATGAAAACAAACAAAATGGAAATGCAAATATGAATGATCCTTCGTTTACGTACACCTTCTTTGGCTTCCATATGTTGTACCCCCAATATATCTACCGAAAATGAAGTAGTAAGAGCTGCCAAAGCCGAATCGGCAGTTGAAAATGCTGCTGCAATAATTCCCACCACAAACAGCACAAAAACGGTTGTTCCCAGATAAGTCGTGGCAAACAGAGGTAAAATATTGTCCGACAAAACAGGTAAAACAATACTATTTTGAGTACTCAACATCAGCAACATGGCTCCTAAAGTCAAAAAAAGCATATTTACCGGTACAAAAGAAATTCCGTACCAGTACATATTTTTCTTTGCGTCGGGAAGACTTTTGCAGGTCAGATTCTTTTGCATCATATCCTGATCAAGTCCGGTCATCACTATGGCTATAAAAATTCCACTAAAAAACTGTTTAAAAAAATTCTGTTTACTATGCCAGTCATCAAATACAAATATACGGGTTTTATCACTGTCTATTAATGTGTTGGCAAGTTCACTAAAATTCATATTTAATTGACTTGAAACCTCCACAACCAGAAGAACCAGGGCGGTAACCATGATGAGAGTCTGTATAGTATCAGTCCATACGATAGTTTTTATACCGCTTCGGAAAGTATAAAGCCAAATCAAAAAAATAGTTCCGCACACCGTAACCGGAAATGGAATATGCCAGGCATCGAAAACAATACTCTGTAATATCAATGCCACCACGTACAAACGAGCAGCCGAACCTATGGTTTTTGAAAGAAGGAAAAAAGAGGCTCCAGTTTTATATGACCTTTTTCCGAATCGTTCTTCCAGATAAGTATAAATGGTTGTCAGATTTAATTTATAATACAGAGGCAATAGTACATTGGCAATAACCAGATATCCGAAAAAAAATCCGAAAACGGTCTGCATATAAGTAAAATCGATGCCCCGTACCATACCCGGCACAGATACAAAACTAACACCCGAAATTGACGACCCCACCATCCCGATGGACACCACCCACCAGGGTGTCTTCTTATTTCCTAAAAAGAAAGCATCATTATCGGTACTCTTCCTGCCAACTATAAAGGAGATAAGTAGTAATAAGGAAAAATAGGCTATAATTATATATAAAATGGAAAGTCCGGACATGTAAACCTTAAAATAATTGGAAATTCAAAAACGTACAAAAATAGCTAAAAATGCCCGAAGAGAAATGCTTTCGTCAAAAATAGTTTTGAACCGTTTTTTTTTATAATTTTGCACCTGCATTGAATAACAACTATGAGCAACCAACAATTTTCATCTTCTTTACTCGAAAACGCTGTCAACGAGTTTGCAAAATTACCCGGAATCGGACGAAAAACCGCACTCAGGCTGGTTCTGCATCTGTTAAAGCTATCGGAACATGAAGTAGATGCCTTTGGAAATGCGTTTATTCAACTACGGAAAGAAATTCAGTACTGTCAGGTTTGCCACAATATATCTGACACCGAGGTATGCCGCATTTGCAGCAATCCTTCGCGCGACCATGAAACAGTTTGTGTAGTGGAGAATATCAAAGACGTTATGTCAATCGAAAACACGCAACAGTTCCGGGGTTTGTATCACGTATTGGGTGGCATTATTTCACCCATGGATGGCATAGGCCCTTCCAATCTGGAAATAGAAAGTCTGATTCAACGGGTTCCGAATGAAAACATTAAAGAGGTAATTCTTGCGCTTAGCACAACTATGGAAGGCGATACCACCAATTTTTATATTTTCAGGAAATTGGCTCCGTTAAATATTAAAATAACTACCATTGCCCGGGGTATTGCTATTGGCGACGAACTGGAGTATGCCGATGAGATTACGTTGGGACGTTCTATTTTAAACCGGGTGGAATTTACAAATTCTTTTAAGTAATAACCAAATCCGACATTTTCTAAGATAACTTATTGACAGGATATGCTTTTTGCGAATTAGTAATATGACGATTAAAAACAATTCAACAACATAAATTATTTACATAAAAAAAAATCATGAAAAAAGCCGTTAAACAAATTACTTTAGCTTACTATTTCGTATACACAGCTACTATTTTAACCACTGTTGTTGGATATTTACTTAATATAAAATCTCCTACAGCCATGGATCCCAAAAGTCCCTTGAGCATTGCTATATCAAGTATCTTAATCCTTTATATAATTATATCCATACCCATGGCATTAGGTATATTCTTCAAAATGAACAAAAAATGGAAAACAATTGAAGACAAAGCATTGAGAATTCAAAAATATGAAAATGGAGCTATTTTGCGTTTAGTTGTTATAGGTATTGGACTGGTAGGAAGTGTAATTGCATTTTACATTTTACGTTCAGAATCGATGATATTCTGCGCTGGAATAGCCGCTATTGCATTGCTTTTCTGCAGACCGAATGAAGCAAAAGTGAGTGCTGACCTGGAACTGGATGAAAAGGAAGATTAATAAAATATTAAATTTCTAATTTACAATTATTTAATCGATATATCGTTTTATTTAAAATAAATACCAGTATCTTTGTTACCTGAAATCAGATAATAGTTAGACTTTTATAGCTGTTTTCTGATTTTCATGCAACATTTAACTCTCAACTTAAAAATTATGATTATTGCTGTAGATTTTGATGGAACCATTGTGACTCACGAATATCCCAAAATAGGACGTGACATCCCTTTCGCCATTGACACACTCAAACGTTTACAAAAAGAATTTCAACATCAATTAATTTTATGGACCGTTCGGGAAGGAAGAGAACTGGAAGAGGCTTTAGAATACTGTCGGATTCGTGGACTCGAATTTTATGCCATCAATAATAATTACCCCGAAGAATCTCCAACTGATGGACAACCACGAAAATTAAAAGCTGATCTCTTTATCGATGACCGCAACCTGGGCGGTTTACCCGATTGGGGAGTAATGTATCGCATGATAACCACAGAGACTCATCTCAAACCAATCTCCACACAAATCCAAAGCGAATATAAAATGCCTAAAAAAGGATTTTTCAAAAACGTTTTTGGTTGATTTGTAAGTTAGTTATTGGTTAATTAGTTATTGGTTAGTTAGTTATTGGTTTGTTAGAAATTAGTTTGTTTATTAAATAAGACAGTAAAAAAAATATAATTATTTCGGTAATTTATTGATATAACAAATTAGGAAATAAGGGATTAAAATTAAAAAAATCACTTATATAGGCTATCGAATTCAGCAAAAGAATTCTTAAACTCCACTTCAAACTCTTATATCTTTGTTCCTTTGTCTTGGCTCTTGACTCTTGGTTCTTTTGTCTTTTGTCTTGGCTCTTTTGTCTTAACTCCTCAATATCCCATTAAAAAAATAAAATCAAATTTCATGTTGTTAGAAAACGAAAGCATACGACTTAGAGCTATAGAACCGGAAGACTTGGACAAGTTGTATGCCTGGGAGAACAACACACTGATATGGGATGTAGGAAACACAAGAAATCCTTATTCCATGTTTACTTTAAAGCAGTACATACTGAATTCAGGGCAGGATATTTACGAAAACAAGCAACTACGCTTGATGATGGTGAGTAAAAAAACGGGGGAAACAGTCGGGACGGTAGATTTATTCGACTTCGACATTCACAATGGTCGCATTGCACTCGGATTATTTGTCGATAGCCTTCACCAGGGCTTAGGCTATGCCAAAGAAAGTCTCAGACTGGTGGAAGAGTACGTTTTCGAATACCTGAAAATCAATCAATTATACGTGCATATCTCAGAGACAAACACGGCCAGCATTCATCTTTTTGTACAAAAAAATTACGAAAAAAATTGCCTGTTAAAAAACTGGATAAAAGTTACGGATGGATATGAAAACATCATCCTCTTTCAAAAATTCAGGGCAAATTACCTACAGGAAAAAGCGAAATAAAGTTTTGTATTCCGGGTTCCGGGTTAAGTAGCAGCATCTGAAAGACAGACAAACTACCTACCACTCACCCAAAAACATTTCAACCAACCCTCTACGAAACATATACCTCCAGCAAAGTGATCTCACCATCCGGTATTAAATTCAGTTCAGAAATATATGCCGGGATTAGCACCGTATCTCCTTTATTAACTATCGTTTTTTGATTGTCATATTCAATGGCAAAGTTTCCTTCCATGCACATATAGACTACAAAAGTATCCAACTTACCATAATTGCGGGTAACAATTTGATTGAAACGAATCATGTTGGTAGTAAAATAGTCACAGGTCACCAACGGAGTAATATCGTTTAATAGGGGTTTGTAATTAATTTTAGGATTTTTGGAAGCTCCAAAGTCAATTACATCCAAAGCCTGTTCCGTGTGCAATTCTCGTTCATTTCCTTGATCGTCGGTGCGTTTGTAATCATAAATGCGGTAAGTAATGTCACTGCTTTGTTGAATTTCGGCTACCACCACTCCTTTACCAATAGCATGTATCAATCCGGCTGGGATAAAAAACACATCTCCTTTACTAACTGGCACTTTTTGTAATATATCTTCCACTCGTCCATCTTCCAAGGCATCCAGATATTCATCGCGTGAGCAATCGTCGGTAAAACCAATAATCAGTTCAGCTCCCGGATCAGCATCCACCACATACCACATTTCCGTTTTACCGTATGAATTATGCCTCTCAGCAGCTACTTCATCACCGGGATGAACCTGTATCGAAAGATTTTCATTGGCATCTATCAATTTAAAAAGCAAAGGAAATGATAATCCGTATTCATCATAAATTTTATTACCCACCAGGTCGCCCATATATATTTCGGTCAATTCGGTAAGATTGTTTTCAGCCAAAAAACCATTTTCAGCCACAGATTCATCACCCTCATAACCTGAGAGTTCCCAACTTTCACCTAACTTATCAGAAACAGCAGGTTTTCCGAATAAACTTTTTAGTTTGGTTCCGCCCCATATTTTATCTTTGAGAATGGGATTAAATTTTAGTGGATAGAGCATGATTATTTACGATTTACAATTAGAAGGAAACTGGCATAAAAGAAACTAAATTTCTGCCAGCAGTTTTTCAAATAGAAAAGATTAGAAACTGAATTATATTTATTATCAAGTTTCTAATCTTTTCATTAAATAAGGTATTCACAAACAGGCATTAATTCATTCTGCGGTAGCCCGTTTGGCTAAACGTTGTTCCCAGGCCCAGGAACTTCGCAAGGTTTCTTCCACCGTTTCCGTAGCTTTCCAGCCCAGTTCGTTGTTGGCATAAGAAGGATCAGCCCAAACTTTTTCTATATCTCCTTCACGACGAGGTACAATTTTAAATGGAACTTTAACTCCGTTCACTTTTTCAAAAGTATCTATAATTTCCAATACCGACAATCCACGACCTGTACCCAGATTAAATGTTTCTACCTGACTTTTCGACTGACGAGATAGCATACGTTTAACTGCAATAACATGGGCTTTAGCCAAATCCACTACATGAATATAATCACGTACACACGATCCATCAGGCGTATTATAGTCATTTCCGAAAACCTGTAGTTGTTTGCGTAAACCCATTGCCGTTTGAGTAACAAAAGGCAATAAATTATTAGGAACACCATTAGGTAATTCACCTATTTCGGCAGATGGATGAGCTCCAATTGGATTAAAATAACGAAGTATAATACTTTGATAACATGGATTGGCATGAATGGTATCCCTGATTATTTGTTCTCCTATTTGCTTTGTATTACCGTAAGGCGATAAAGCCGGTTTAATGGGTGCATTTTCAGTTACTGGCAACACATCGGGTTGACCGTAAACTGTACAGGAAGAAGAAAAAACTAAATTTTTCACATGATGATTCGGCATCAATTGTAAAATATTGATCAGGGAAACTAGATTGTTTCTGTAGTACATCAACGGCTTTTCCACCGATTCGCCCACAGCTTTACTTGCTGCAAAATGAATGATAGCATCAATATTATTGTGTTTTTCAAACATTCTGTCCATGCTCAGGTAATCTACACAATCCACATTTTCGAATTCAGGTCGTATGCCGGTAATTTTTTCGATGCCAGATAAGACGTCTATGCTTGAATTGGAAAGATTATCAACAATTACAACTTCAAAACCCTCTTTCTGCAATTCAACAACCGTATGAGAACCTATGTAGCCTGTTCCCCCGGTTACTAAAACTTTTGCCATAATTATTGGTTATTTTTTTTGAATAATTTTTCTGGATAAAAACCTTTACGAACTAATTCATTTATTTTCAAAACCACTTGCGGGCGGTCTTCAGAGTAAGTTACACCAAACCACTTGGAAGGTGTGTCCAATACTTTGCAGGTCACTTTATTCTTAACTATCAAATTATTAACAGCCAAAGGAATATAAAACTCAGATTTTAATTTTTGACCATTCTCGGCTAAAAATTCCTTAAAATAGTCCATCGAATAATCAAAATAATCAGGCGTAAATCCCCACATATTCATCGAAACTGGCGTACTTGGATGTATGGTTACTTCTTTTCCTTTTTCGTCCAAATAAATAATAGTTCCGGCTTTTTCTTCAATGTGTGTACGTTCTACCACATTTTTCAACAATCCATTTTCGTCAACAACACAAATCCCGCGACTGACAGCGCCACTTTCCGACAGAGTATTTCCTACATGGTATCCCACCATACAATATTCATTCTTTTTACCTTCCACACTACGAAGGAAATCGGCAAGAACGGCAAAGGATTCCTGACCATAAAAGTCGTCGGCATTAATAACAGCAAAGGGTTCTTTAATAACATCTTTCCCCATCAATACTGCATGATTAGTTCCCCAGGGTTTTTCGCGCTCCGGTGTATAAGTTGAACCTTCTGGCACATTGTTTATTTCTTGAAAAACAATTTCTATGTCAATCAAATTTTTAAACTTATCAACCACAACTGATTTAAAATCTTTTTCAAAACTGGTGCGAATCACGAAAACGATTTTACCAAATCCGGCTTTCATGGCATCGTATATCGAATAATCCATGATAGTTTCGCCGTTAGGACCTAATCCATCCAATTGTTTCAAACCGCCATAACGGCTTCCCATTCCCGCAGCTAATACAAATAAAGTTGGTTTCATATTAAGTAGTTAATTAATTAAGAATTTAGAACTGCAAAATTATATAATTGTTTTGAATTGAGAAATAATTCGGAAAGCATTTTACTAACTATTATCAATCTGGCTATAACACACTGATTATGTATGATTTATCTAAACCTTCAAAACATCAACATCTAAAGTTTTACCTTCAGACACAAAAGTAACATCTTTTCAGGACTAAGACAGGTAAATTATTACAAAAAAATTACAATTAATATTTTTTACCAACTAAATTCAGGTTTTCGCAAGACACCAAAATGGGTAAGAAAAGATCGAAGATACATTTTTTCGCCTACTTCTATGATTAAAAAAACAGCTAAAATACAGTGGAATGTAAGATTTGCAAAGGATATTACTTATAAAACTAACTTTATTTCAAAAAAAAATGGTTGAAAAAGATCAAAGGAAAGTTTAATTATGCTGTCTTATTATTATCAGATAACAAAATGTGAATCAAATATTTCAAAGGATTAAAAATTGCTTTGTACATTCGAGTATTTAGTATCTGTCATCGGTTTCAAAATAAAAAAAACACTATTTTTTCAGGAAATATTTATTAAAAACAAATATTTGATTAACTTTGCATCCGCTTTTCAGTTATAATGTAAGCAATTAAAAAAAATGACTTCGTAGCTCAGTTGGTAGAGCAATAGACTCTTAATCTGTGGGTCGTGGGTTCGAACCCCACCGGGGTCACAACTGAAAATCAAATAATTAAGGTGACTGTAAGTTTTTACAGTCACCTTTTTTGTTTCTATGGACCTATTTAATGCTCTAAATCAAGAAGTTGATTCAAAAATCTGGTTGTTGATAATACTATTCTTTTGGAAATCAGAGTAGGATATAGTTCACTCAATCGTTTTTCGAAATGAAAAAGTTTTTGAAGGTTTAGGTGTTAATAGATTCAATAGCCATAATAATTTCAACCCACCTTAATTGACCACTCATATCCCTTTATCGTTTTTTGTGTGTGTGTTTTTGTAACCCAAATAAACTTTTTTGGTATGATTTATGTTTATTGTTAAGACATGGATTTAAAATGAACGGAAACAACAATTGTGTTTTCAAATAAAATACAAAGTCTATTCTGTAAGATTCATTCATCTCAATAATTAATTTAAAATCTAAACGAGTAACGGTATCTAAAATCGTTCTTACTTATCGTAACGATATAAATATCAAGGATGTAAATAAATTTCACGGCATACTTTTTTTTTAAAAAGTGATGATTTGAAGAAAAATAATATTATATTTCGTTGATTTACAAAGCTTTTTATACTCAAACTCTGAAAACGGGAAATCAACCCACAAAAATGTCAAAAAAAAAATTATTTAAAACAATTAAAAACAAAATCAAAAAAAAATGAAAAAGGCAAATGGATTGATGGCTCTCATACTGAGTTCAGCCATCGTATTATCGGGTTGTAGTACATGGAATAACGCTACGAAAGGTGGTTTGATTGGTGGTGGAGCTGGTGGAGCTCTTGGAGCCGGTGTTGGTGCTTTAATAGGCAAAAGTGGCAAAAGTACTGCTATCGGTGCTGCTATCGGAACTGCCGTTGGAGCTACTACCGGGGTCATTATCGGTAAAAAAATGGACAAAGCCGCCGCAGAAGCTGCCGCTATTGAAAATGCAAGAGTACAAACAGTTACCGATGCTAACGGTTTAAAAGCAGTCAAAGTTACTTTCGACTCAGGAATTTTATTTGCAAGCAACAAAAGCATTCTGAATGCTTCTTCGAAAACCGCACTTACAAAATTTGCTAAAATTTTAGTGGAGAATCCAACTATGGATATTGCTATCATGGGACACACTGACAACACGGGTTCATTGGAATTGAATCAAAATTTGTCTCAAAGCCGCGCACAATCAGTAGCCGACTATTTGAATTCCAAAGGGATGACTAACTCTCAATTAAAAGAAGTTGTAGGTAAAAATTATTCTGAACCAGTTGCTGACAATTCAACTAAAGCCGGAAGAGCCGCAAACCGCCGCGTAGAAGTATACATGTATGCCAGCGAAAAAATGATTAAAGAAGCTGAAAACGAAGCTAAATAAAAAAACTGAATTTACACTTCATTTAAAAAGCACCTGCAATTCATTTTGCAGGTGCTTTTTCTATTTCCTGTTTTCATTATCCCTAATACTATCCATTTTTCATTCCAAATTCTTAAATTATCAAAATGAAATAGTAAATTCGGACTATTATTATTTAACATTGCCATACTGATTAAAAACATTCGAACGAATATATTCATAGATCTTTAAATAACAACATGATTTCATTTCGAAAACATTAAAAGTTGGAATTAATGCATTCAAACAAGCACTATATACCAATTTGGAACACATATAATCATTTCCATGCAATATTATCACATAATTAGAAACAAATACGTCAATTCGTAATCATATAAATAAATTTTCAATCGAAGATTGGTGTTCCATTGACAATACTTTCAATATGCTTATATTTGCAACCTACAAAAAACAATATGACAACAAAACATAATATAAAAGGATGAAATTCACCAAAATGCACGGAATCGGCAACGATTATATATATATAAACGGTTTTCAGGAACATATTGAGAACCCGGTAGAATTAGCTATACTTATGAGTGACAGACACAAGGGTATTGGTTCGGATGGTCTGGTACTGATTCTGCCATCCGAACAATGCGATTTTCGTATGCAAATGTTCAACGCCGATGGTTCCGAAGCAGAGATGTGCGGAAACGCAGCACGTTGCATTGGTAAGTATGTTTACGATAAAAAGCTGACCGAGAAAACAAGTCTTACGCTCGAAACACTTTCAGGCATAAAGAAGTTAAACCTTTTTTTGGGTGATGACAAATTGGTAGAGAGTGTAACTGTGGATATGGGCGAACCTATTTTAGAAGTAGGCCGGATTCCGGTTACTTTTGATAAAAAGGAAATCATCAACGAATCTATAGCATTCAACAATACGACCAAATATAGAATAACCTGCGTATCAATGGGTAACCCGCATACAGTGATTTTCACAAAAAACATCGACAGCCTGAATTTACCAAAAACAGGATCATTGATTGAAAATGCACCTATATTTCCCCGTCGCACCAATGTTGAGTTTATCGAAGTTTTATCAGGAAACTTGATGAAAATGCGGGTTTGGGAACGTGGTTCAGGCGAAACCCTGGCATGCGGAACAGGTGCATGCGCAGCCGTAGTTGCCGGTGTTCTGAACGGAGTTTCGGCACGCAAAACTGTGGTAAAACTACTGGGTGGAGAACTTCTGATAGAATGGAAAGCTTTGGACAACCATGTATATTTAACGGGTGAAGCGACTACTGTATTTGAAGGAGTTATTTAATTTACTATTTTACTATTTACTATTGAATTTTAGACTAAAATATGGCACGAATTAATGAGAATTTTATAAAAATCCCGGCTACCTATTTATTTTCAGAAATTGCAAAACGGATTGAGCAGCATAAAACAGCAAATCCAGCAGTACAAATCATCAAAATGGGTATTGGTGATGTTAGCCTGCCCCTACCCGATGCATCAGTGGATGCCATGATACAGGCAGCCGAAGAACAGAGACACGCAGATACTTTCAGAGGTTACGGACCCGAACAGGGATACGCTTTTCTACGTGAAGCTATTGTTCATAATGATTTTGTCTCAAAAGGAATTCAACTGGATATTGACGAAGTATTTGTAAGTGATGGCGCCAAAAGCGACACCGGAAACATTGGTGATATTTTCAGCGCCGACAACCGCGTTGCCATAACCGACCCAAGTTATCCGGTCTACGTGGACACCAATGCCATGACTGGTCGTGCCGGAGAACCTACTCCTAATGGAGAATGGACAAACCTGGTGTATTTAGCCTGTAATGAAGATAACGATTTCGTACCTGCCTTGCCAAACGAAAAAGTTGATCTGGTTTACCTTTGTTACCCCAATAATCCCACTGGAACTACACTAACAAAAGACCAATTAGCCGTTTGGGTAAAATACGCAAAAGAAAACCGGGTAATTATTCTTTTTGATGCAGCTTATGAAGCATTTATCACCGAAGAGAATGTACCACATAGTATTTACGAAATTGAAGGAGCCAAAGATGTGGCTATCGAATTCCGGAGTTTTTCCAAAACAGCCGGATTCACAGGTACCAGATGTGGATATACGGTTGTACCAAAACAACTGATGGCTTATACTGAGAATGGAGAAAAGGTTTCACTCAACCGATTGTGGAATCGCCGTCAGTGTACCAAGTTCAACGGAACATCCTATGTAGTACAAAGGGCAGCTGAAGCTACTTATAGTCCCGAAGGAAAAAAGCAGGTAAAAGCACTGATTGAATTCTATACCGAAAATGCCCGCATCATTCGCGAAGGACTTTTAAAAGCCGATTATAGTATTTTTGGGGGTGTAAATGCACCCTATGTTTGGGCAAAAGCACCAAAAGGAATGAGCAGCTGGGAATATTTCGATTTTCTGCTGAATGAAAAAAATATCGTCACCACACCCGGAGCCGGATTTGGTGCCAGCGGTGAAGGATATGTGAGATTCTCAGCGTTCGGAAGCCGGGAAGATACGTTGGAAGCCATGAAAAGATTGGAAAAATAGTCATTAGTAAATCAGTTATTTGTTATTTAGTCAATTCGTCAATTAGATAATAAACATTTGATATTAGATATTAGATATTTGTACGAAAGACGCCAGAGCATCCTCTGGCGTCTTTTTTTTGTTCAAAATTTTAAGTTTTCGCGATTTTCACATCCCACTGCTAAGATATAATTTTATTAATTAATCAATTACTTAGTTTCGATTTATCATTTGAGCCTAATTTTCCCTCCCATAAATAAATCACAACCCTAATTAAGAAGATATTTTTCAATTGCCAACAAATTTGCCGGTTTATTTGCACTAAACAAAGCTGAAAATTTAATACTAAAAACAGCTCTTCAATGTAGATTAAAAATTAAAATACTACAACAATTCGATGAAAGAGGATAATTTCATCTCAAAATCGGGCGATTTACTGCTCAACAACATAAAAACAGTAAAAAATCTGACTTAAAACGATAATTTTATTCAACTATTATTGAAATATTTTTCCTCAATACTTACTATATGAAACAATACATTAATGTTTACTATCATATTGAAGGTGTTTTAGCGAATTAAATATCATATTGAAATGCATACTAAATAAATTGCAACATTATGATAGTATTTGTTGCGTATTATTGACATTGTGATTATTTTTGCAACGTATTAAGAACATTATGATATCAGAATACTCATATAACAAGATATTTGTAATTATTAATAGCAAATAACAATATAAAAAGCGAATCAAGTTATTGAATGCGAAATTCCGTTTTTATATATAATTCATTTTAATATTTTAATCAAAAAAAATCCATATCAATTATTAATCAGTTAATTTGTAAAGCATGAAAAAGTTGAAAGTTTTAGCGATCTGCGCGATTGCGGTTTTAGCAACAACGAGCATTAGAGCTCAGGGTTTTTCTACAGGAGCAGACTTAGTTAGCTCATATGTATGGCGGGGTATACCACAGGAAGGCACAAAAGGCACTCCAAACATTCAGCCCTATGCATCGTATACCATAGGTGGATTCACCATCGGAGCCTGGGCTTCAAGTAGTTTTATCGGGAATGTGAAAGAAGTAGATTTGTATGCTACTTATGCCATTTCAAGTTTATTCTCAGTTACAGTTACAGATTACAACTGGGGATTCACAAACAGTTATTTCAACTACGGCACCGGCACAGACCACAATTTCGAAGGGACTTTTTCTTACGCAGGAGTTGAAGCATTTCCATTAAGCGTATCGATAAACACCATGTTTTACGGTGCTGACAAAACTAGCGATACAACGAATGTAAAAAATGCCTATTCCACTTATGTTGAATTAGCCTACCCGATTGCCGAAAATGCCAAAATATTTGTTGGAGCATCTTTATTCGATAGCCCTTACGTGTATGCAAATACAGGATTTGCAGTTACCAATGTAGGCATTAAAGTCAACAAATTAATTCCATTAACAGACAAATTCAGTTTACCGGTTTATGGAATAGTTGGAGCGAATCCATATGCTAAAAGTGCTTTTTTTGTAGCAGGAATAACATTGTAACTCAATTTAGAATATTATTGATAAAAACTACTCAAATTATTAATCTTTTAAAACTAAAAGAAATGAAAAAAATTGAAGCAATTATTCGCACTTCAAAATTCGAAGAGGTAAAAGATGCACTTCGTGAAGCAGGAATTGATTTTTTTTCTTACGCAGATGTAACTGGTGTAGGAAATGAAGTGCATAAAGGAGAATTATCCTACAGAGGTACGGTATATGATACCAGCTTTATTCCGCGACAACTACTCACGATAGTAGTGCGTGATATAAATTTGGAAAAAACAGTAAATGCCATACTAAAATCAGCAAAAACAGGGGTTATAGGCGATGGAAAAATATTTGTTTCTTCTATCGAAGAATCATATCGTATCCGAAACAGTGAAAAAGGAGATGAATCGTTGTATAACAAGGAAGATTAAATAACACATATACAAACATTTAAATACAAGAAGGTTATGAAAAGATATATAACACTTATATTGCTGATATTAGTTACAGCAACCGCATCAAGTTATATGTATGCGGAAAAAGCATTAGATCCTAGCGGTACAACTACAGGTACAATCAGTGATGTAGCAGCTGCAACACCCGGACAACCAACTTTAGAAGAAGTTGGAACACAAGCCGGCCACAATAAAGTTGCAATCAACATGGTATGGGTTTTAATAGCAGGTTTTTTAGTTATGTTTATGCAAGTTGGTTTTGCAATGGTTGAAGGCGGTTTAACGCGTGCCAAAAATATCGCACACACCATGGCCATGAACTTTATGATCTATCCATTGGGAATGATAGGATTCTTTATCTGTGGTTTCGCATTTATGTTTGGTGGCGTAGGCACATTGGGCACTCTTGGAGGTGCGGATGTTCTTAACCAGGAATTCACAATTAATCTTTTCGGACATGTATTTGGTCTTATTGGCACTAAAGGATTCTTTTTGAATGGAATGTACGACGTTGGTATTATGTCATTATTTCTATTCCAAATGGTATTTATGGATACTACAGCTACAATCCCAACAGGGTCTATGGCTGAACGTTGGAAATACCTTGCTTTCGTAATTTACGGTTTAGCAGTAGGAACTATTATCTATCCGGTGTTTGGAAACTGGGTTTGGGGTGGTGGCTGGTTGTCACAACTAGGAAACTCATTTGGTTTAGGACATGGTACAGTAGACTTTGCAGGTTCTTCGGTAGTTCACTTAACTGGTGGGGTATTAGCTTTTATTGGTGCAAAAATAATTGGTCCTCGTTTAGGAAAATACAATAAAGACGGTTCTGCAAATGCAATACCCGGACATAACTTACCATTCGCAGTCCTTGGAACATTTGTTCTTGCATTTGGATGGTTTGGTTTTAATGCCGGCTCAACCCTTGCAGGTGGCGATTTCAGATTGGCCATAGTAGCAGTAAATACCATGTTGGCTTCTGCAACCGGTGCAATAACAGCAACAGCCTATATGTGGATATTCAAAACTAAAAAACCGGATGTCAGTATGATGTGTAACGGTATGTTAGCCGGATTAGTCGCTGTTACTGCCCCTTGCGGTTTTGTTACTCCTCAAATGGCAGCTGTTATCGGCATTATTGCAGGCGTATTGGTTATTGAAGCAGCATTATTTATTGAAAACAAACTGAAAGTGGATGATCCTGTAGGTGCAATTGCAGTACACGGAGTAAACGGTTTATTTGGAACTATAGCAGTCGGTTTATTTGCAGATGGTACTTATGGTGACGGATTAAACGGAATCAAAGGTGGTGTAACCGGTTTATTCTATGGTGATGCGTCACAACTTTGGGCACAATTAATTGGTGCAGCGGCAAACATTATTTATGTTGGTATCATTGGATTTGTCGTTTTCAAATTAATTGACATAACTGTCGGTAACCGCGTTCCTGCAGAACAAGAACTCGCAGGACTAGACATTCCGGAAATGGGTGCTTTGGGTTATTCGGGTATAAAAATGGATAAAAATGCTGAAACGCCACTTTCAAGATAATTTTGATAAATTATTTTATTAAACATATTGAGGGTTGAAATTCACTTTGTAGGCGTGAATATCTCGATAGCTCTGTTGATTCCAGAAGAAAGATTTCACCTTCAATACACTCATTTTTACAAAAGCACAGGAGAAAGGTTAATTACTACATGAACTTAATTCTGATTTTAAACGAGTTAATCATGCAGCTCATCAATCTCAGTCTTCTGTTTATAAATTGATCAAATATTTTTAAGTTTTATTGCACTAAACAGGCTATCTCTTAATGAAATAGCCTGTTTTTTTTTAGTCAACAAATAGTTTGATTCAATCCACATCACACTAAATATAAATTCACTAATAATTAAATTATTATTTTAACTGAGCTCTTATTGTGATAATAATTTAATGTCACCACATAAGCGTTATTAATGCATTTATGTCACGTATTTGTCGATATATACGATTTATTGTTCCGTTTTATGATTTTTTATTGTCTTTTTGTTTTGTTGTCTGACAATTATAGTCTACTTTTGCATTCGAAAGGACAAAAAAGGCAACTTCATGGCAATTTAAATATAATAATGGCCAAATAAGTCTTAAATAATAAGCTTTTTGTAGCTTAGACATTGTAGTAATTAAAACAAGAAAAAAAACACTGACAAGAGATAAAAAAAAACATCATGAAAAAAATAGAAGCAATTATACGTAAAGCAAAATTCGAAGATGTGAAAGAGGCATTATATAATGCTGGGATCGAATGGTTTTCATATTGGGATATTACCGGTCTTGGAAAATCAACCGAGGAACAGATAGTCAGAGGTCAGGTTTTTCAATCCAGCTACATTCAACGCAGAATGCTTTCGATAGTTGTTCGCGATCAAAATCTGGAAATAACGGTGAATGCAATTCTTGACTCAGCATGGACTGGCGATACCGGCGATGGAAAAATTTTCGTTTACGATATAGAAGACACTTTCCGCATCCGGACAAGGGAATCTGGTCCTGAAGCTTTATTTAATAAAGAATAGAAAAAAAAATCAGTTCCAAATCAGATCAACTTTATTAAAAGCAATTTCAGGAAAATTATATAGAAATTAAAATGAAAAAAAATATAACTTCAATAGCAGCCTTATTAGCGTTATCTATTTCAACGCTATCGGCTCAAACTTCGACTACAGCAGCAGTTCCAACAATAAATTCAGGCGACACGGCTTGGATGATAGTTGCCACAGCTTTCGTATTACTAATGACTCTGCCTGGATTAGCCTTGTTTTACGGTGGCTTAGTTCGCCGAAAAAACGTTTTGAACGTTTTTATGCAGTGTTTTATCATAACAGCTGTAATTAGCATCGAATGGGTAATTTGCGGTTACAGCCTGTCTTTCGGCAGTTCAAAAGGGTTCCTGGCTCCCTATATTGGAGGTTTCGATTGGGCTTTTTTAAACAACATAAAAATTGATGATTTAAGTCCGTATTTCATATCTCATTCACAAATCGGTATAGATGGCAAAGCAACAGGCACCATACCACACCTGGTTTTCATAATGTTTCAGGGGATGTTTGCGGTTATAACTCCCGCTTTAATTATAGGTGCATTTGCAGAACGGATAAACTTCAAAGGGTTTTTATTTTTTACGGTACTTTGGTCCATATTCATTTACAATCCGGTAGCTCACTGGGTATGGTCGGCCGATGGTTGGTTATTTAAAATGGGTGCATTAGACTTTGCCGGTGGTACTGTGGTTCACGTAAATGCAGGTATCGCTGCCATAGTGACAGCGATTATGCTTGGCAAACGTCGCGATTACAAACAGCATGCTCTACCTCCCCACAATATAACTTATGTCGTAATTGGTGCAGCATTACTTTGGGTAGGTTGGTTCGGATTCAATGCGGGCAGCGGTTTAGCTGCCGATGGATTAGCAGGTAACGCACTTATGGTAACGCACATTGCTGCTGCAACAGCCGCTTTAACCTGGGCTTTATTAGATTGGTTCATTGATAAGAAACCCACTGTCGTTGGCATAAGTACCGGAGCAGTAGCCGGTTTAGTCGCCATAACCCCAGCAGCTGGATTTGTTGGCATTCCCGGAGCATTAGCCATTGGAGTAATCGTATCAATAGTATGTTTTTGTATGGTTGCTTATGTAAAACCGAAATTAGGTTACGATGATTCATTGGATGCTTTTGGTGTTCATGGAGTTGGTGGTATTCTTGGTGCAATTTTAACAGGTGTATTTGCTTCACCTTTTATTCAACCTGCATACAGTGGTGCCCTTTATGGAAATTTACATCAAGTTTCAGTACAATTCATTGCCGTTTTCTCAACAATTATTTATTCCGGAATAGGTACATTTATTTTATTCAAAATCACTGAAAAACTTATTGGTATACGTGCAACAGATAAAAATGAAGCGATAGGTCTGGATGAAACTCAACACGGAGAAACAGCTTATACTAATTTCGATTAGTAGTTGATTGGTTAATTTGTAATTTTTATTAAATAAAAATTACGACGCCATCACTCACAAGACAGAATACAAAATACACTCTACTAAATATAAAACTGATACGTATTAAAGACATCATATTATTTATCAGACAAAACAATTACGAGTATCAAAAATGGAGTCTATGTACATCATATAAATTGAAAAGGGAGTTAAAAAATTATTGGATATAAAAAAAAATCGAATTAATTAAAAGCATACTCCACTTTCAATCACAGAAAACACGGTGAAGGTATTTACAAAAATCGTGTGTTTTTTAGTTTTATTGTTTCAGACAGGCCACCTCGTGATGAAATGGCCTGTCTATTTTTCCCCCTGAATAATAAAGAGATAAACAGATAAGGAAAATCGAATAAAAAATTGAGATAGATTCTTGAAAATCATAATAAGGTGCATAATTTCAGTTTTCTTTTGTTTATCTTTGTTGATAAAGAAACGACGCTTAAAATCATTTTATAATTCTTATCATTTTTCGTCCATACTATCATATCGTTACAATAAAGCCATGTTTTTATATAAATATAAAATATAATTGACAATTATGTAACAAATCGAAACTGTCCGATATTATTTTTCAAAAACAAGCAAATATTAGGGATAGAAACTATCATTTTAATTATATTTGCAATGTTTTAATATCAATACGATAGTACAAATCAGATATTCGCATATAACCATAAAAAATAACCATCAAAAAATATAATTATGTCATCATTGAGATTTAAAGCAGTAGAAGAAGCTTTTAAGAAAAAAGCACTTGTAGTTAATGCGCCCGCCAAGCTCACTACCGATTACTACGGCAAATATGTTTTCAATCGTGCCACTATGGCAAAATATCTTTCCAAAGATACAATGAAAGCACTAAAAAATGTGATTGATAAAGGCGCCATGCTGGATATCAACATTGCCGACGATGTAGCTGCAGGAATGAGAATGTGGGCAATGGAATTGGGTGCGACCCATTACACGCACTGGTTTCAACCATTAACAGATGGTACAGCCGAAAAACATGATTCTTTTATAGACTATGCCGGAGCTCCTGGCGAATCTATTATCGAAGACTTTTCAGGAAAACTACTTGCCCAACAAGAGCCCGATGCATCCTCTTTCCCAAGTGGTGGTATCCGCAGTACATTCGAAGCGCGCGGTTACACAGCATGGGATCCATCTTCTCCGGCATTTGTTGTAGACGATACTTTGTGTATTCCTACCATATTTATCTCCTATACCGGAGAATCGCTGGATATGAAAGCTCCCTTATTAAAATCTTTAAATGCATTAGACATAGCAGCAACAGCGGTTTGTCAATTGTTCGACCCTAATGTAAAGAAAGTAATTGCTTTCTTAGGTTGGGAACAAGAATATTTTCTGGTTGACGAAGGTTTATTTGCAACCCGCCCCGATTTATTATTAACCGGCCGTACTTTACTGGGTCATGAATCAGCAAAAAACCAACAATTGGATGATCATTATTTTGGGTCAATTCCAAGTCGTGTGGCTTCTTATATGAAAGATATTGAATTTGAAGCATATAAATTTGGCATTCCAGCTAAAACCCGTCACAACGAGGTTGCTCCAAACCAATTTGAGCTTGCACCCATCTATGGTGAATGTAACTTATCGGTAGATCAAAACTTGTTAATGATGTCTATCATGAAACGCGTTGCACGCCGCCATAGTTTTCGTTTATTATTACACGAAAAACCATTTGCAGGAATAAACGGGTCAGGAAAACATAACAACTGGTCAATGGGAACAGATACAGGCGTTGGCTTATTCACTCCCGGGAAAACCGCAGAAGGAAACTTACAATTCGTGACCTTCCTTGTGAACACCCTATTGGCAGTTTATAAACATAATGCTTTGCTTAAAGCATCGATTATGACTGCTCAAAACGCACACCGCCTTGGAGCCAACGAAGCACCTCCGGCTATTATTTCTGCTTTCCTGGGTACGCAATTGACTGCTATTTTGGACAAACTGGAAAACAGCACAAGCGAAGAAGCTATTATCATGGGTGCCAAAAAGAAACTACAATTAGGAATAGCTCATATTCCTGAAGTATTTTTGGATAATACGGACCGTAACCGGACTTCTGCATTTGCCTTTACCGGTAATCGTTTCGAATTCCGTGCCGTAGGTTCTTCTGCTAACTGTTCTTCTGCCATGTGTACCTTGAATGCTGCCATGGCAGATCAATTAACACAATTTAAAATAGAAGTAGATGCTGAAATTGCTGCAGGAACAACAAAAGAAAAAGCAATTTTTGATGTAATCAAATCGTATATCAAAGCCTCAAAAGCAATTCGCTTTGATGGAAACGGATATAGCGACGAATGGAAAACAGAAGCTGCCAGACGTGGTTTGGATTGCGAAACCAGCGTTCCAAAAATCATTGAAGCATATACTTCAAAATCCAGTATCGATTTATTTAAAGCCACTGGTGTAATGACTGAAGTTGAACTTCATGCCCGTAATGAAGTGAAATGGGAAACTTATATCAAGAAGATTCAAATTGAAGCCCGTGTTTTAGGTGATTTAGCACTCAACCACATTATCCCGGTTGCAACGCGATATCAGTCGCTTCTGTTGGACAATGTATACAAAACAAAAGCTGTATTCAGTGCCGAAAAAGCTGAAAAAATATCCGCTTTGGATATTGCTACAATCGAAGAAATAGCTGAACACGTTTCGATTATCAAGAACAACGTTGACAAAATGGTTGATGCACGTAAAGTGGCCAACATTATTGAACATGATAAAGAAAAAGCAAATAATTATCACGACAAAGTACTTCCTTTCTTCGATGTAATTCGTTATCATGCCGACAAGCTTGAAATGATAATAGATGACGAAATGTGGACTTTACCTAAATACAGAGAATTACTCTTCATTCGCTAAGCCGAAGGGAACTATAAATTTTTCTTATAATTTAAAGATAGTGGGAAAGCCGAAGAGGTCTTCCCACTATTTTGCAAAGTAAACAATAAAACTAAACAACAAGGCAAATCAGCTGAAATAATGCTTTTTATGCGAATAAAAGACGAAGCAATGAATACTTCAAACTCAATACTTAAAGATGAATATGAGCAGAAATCGCTTTATTCACCCCAAAACGAACACGATGCCTGCGGAGTTGGGCTGGTATTAAATCTTCATGGCGAAAAATCACATGAGATTGTTGAAAACGGATTACAGGTACTCGAGAACATGGTACATCGGGGAGCAGAGAGTGCCGACAATAAAACGGGTGATGGAGCCGGCATTTTAGTACAAATACCACACGAATTCATCTTACTTCAAGGGATTCCTGTTCCTGCAAAAGGAAGATATGGTACCGGACTTATTTTTCTGCCAAGAGATAAAAACAAAGCCGAACTTTGTCTGAATGCAATCAAATTAAATATTGAAAAAGAAGGTCTTTCATTATTAGCCATTCGCGATGTACCGGTAAACAGTAATATTTTAGGTGAAATTTCCGCATCCAACGAACCCTTCATAAAACAACTTTTCATTACCGGATCTACTTCCCAGGAAGAGTTGGAATTAAAATTGTACATAGTTCGTAAAAAAATTGAGAACTCAATTTCTAAATCAAATATAGCCAAAGAACGTAGCTTCTACATTGTCAGTCTATCTACCAAACAGATGATTTACAAAGGAATGCTTACATCCCTTCAATTACGTGAGTATTTCCCGGATTTATCGGACGTAAATTTCACCAGCGGAATCGCTTTGGTGCATTCACGTTTCAGCACCAATACTTTTCCTACCTGGGATTTGGCACAACCATTCCGTATGATTGGTCACAACGGCGAAATAAACACAATTCGTGGTAACAGACAATGGATGGAATCACGCGAAAGTGTTTTGAAGTCGGATCAGCTTGGTAACTTACAGGAATTATATCCTATAGTACAACCAGGTATGAGCGACAGTGCAACCCTGGACAACGTGCTGGAATTTCTGGTCATGTCCGGTAAAAGTTTACCACATGCCATGGCCATGTTGGTTCCCGAAAGTTGGAATCAAAAAAATCCAATTTCTGATAACTTGCGAGCTTTTTACGAGTACCACAGTACCTTTATGGAACCCTGGGATGGACCAGCTACTTTGTTATTCAGCGATGGTCGTTATGCCGGTGGTATGCTGGACAGAAATGGCCTTCGCCCTGCCCGCTATCTGGTGACACATGATGATATCATGATAATTGCTTCCGAAACCGGAACAATTGAATTCGAACCATCACGTATTAAAGCCAAAGGACGTTTAAAACCGGGCAAAATGCTTATGGTTGATACCGAACTGGGTCAGATATTTTATGATAACGAACTGAAAGAAGGTTTGGCAAAAGCATTCCCTTATCGGGAATGGTTAGATAGAAATTGTATAAATCTGGATAATATTACTTCCGGGCGAACTGTAAAAAACGATTTAAATGATTATCCTACCTTGCTTCATGCATTTGGATATTCCAAAGAAGATGTAGAAAGATTAATTCTTCCTATGGCTAATGATGGTTTTGAACCAACTTCATCCATGGGTAACGATGTGGCTTTATCTGTTTTTTCTGATAAACCTCAACGTTTGTTCAATTATTTCCGTCAACAATTTGCTCAGGTAACCAATCCTCCTATTGATCCGATTCGCGAAGAATTGGTCATGTCTTTAACCGGATATATTGGCTCTGTTCATCAGAATTTATTGCAAGCTGCACCGGAAATTTGTAAGATGGTTAAACTTAAAAGTCCTGTTCTTACCAATTCGCAGTTCGACATATTAAGTAACTTACAATATAAAGGATTCTCTACCATTTCATTACCTATGCTTTTCGATCCAAAATCGGGAGCATCAGGCCTTGAAAAAGCAATTCAGAATCTTTGTCTGGCAGTGGAGAAGGCAGTTGATGATGGTAAAAATTATATCGTATTAAGCGACCGCGGAGTTGATGCTACCCATGCACCCATCCCATCACTTTTGGCCGTTTCGGCAGTTCATCTTTATCTTGTTCAAAAAAGAAAAAGGATGCAGATCGACATCGTAGTTGAAACTGCTGAACCTCGTGAAGTAATGCATTTCGCGCTTTTATTTGGATTCGGAGCCAATGCAATTAATCCATACATGGTTTTTGCCATTATTAACGACAGGATCAAAGGGGGTGATATTCAGATGGACATGGATACAGCCAAAAAACATTATATAAAAGCAGTAAACAAAGGTCTTTTGAAAGTTTTATCCAAGATGGGTAATTCTACATTACGTAGTTATCGGGGAGCACATATTTTTGAAGCTGTCGGTATTTCATCTCCATTTTTAGACAAATACTTTAAGGGTATTTCGTCAGCTATCGAAGGTATCGATATAGAAGATGTTGCAAATGAAGTATTGACTCCTCATAACGAAGCATTTTTCCCGGTTGAAGGAAGTGATCCGACCCAACTGGAAAATTTTGGACAGTATGCATACCGCAATGATGGTGAAAAGCATGCCTGGAATCCTGAAACGATTGCACGTTTGCAAATTGCCACAAAAACCAATGATTACCAAAAGTTCAAAGAATACACCAAAGCTGTTGACGAAAAATCCGCACCTATATTTATTCGCGACTTAATGGATTACAAGCGGAATCCAATTGATATCAACGAAGTAGAACCGGTTGAGAAAATCATGAAACGTTTCGTTACCGGTGCCATGTCATACGGTTCCATCAGTCGTGAAGCACATGAAGCCATGGCCATGGCCATGAACATAATTGGTGGACGAAGCAATACCGGTGAAGGTGGCGAAGACCCTGAACGATACAAGAAACGCGAAGACGGTTTGAATACACGTAGTGCCATCAAGCAAGTTGCTTCAGGACGTTTTGGTGTAACCTCGGAATACCTGGTTAATGCCGATGAAATTCAGATCAAGATGGCTCAGGGTGCTAAACCCGGAGAAGGCGGACAATTACCCGGACATAAGGTAGATAAAATCATTGCTAAAACCCGTCACTCAATTCCGGGTATTTCCTTGATTTCACCACCACCCCACCACGATATTTATTCCATCGAAGATTTAGCACAACTTATCTTCGATTTGAAAAATATAAATCCTACGGCTACCATCAGTGTAAAACTGGTATCGGAAACCGGAGTTGGAACAATTGCAGCAGGTGTGGCTAAAGCAAAAGCTGATTTAATTCTGATCAGTGGTGCCGAAGGCGGTACCGGTGCAAGTCCTTCCAGCTCTATCAAACATGCCGGGCTTCCGGTAGAAATTGGATTGGCTGAAACTCAACATACGCTCGTCCTTAACAACTTACGTGGTCAGGTTCGCCTGCAAACAGATGGTCAGTTGAAGACTGGGCATGATATTATAACTGCTGCATTATTAGGAGCTGAGGAATATGGTTTTGCCACCAGTGCTCTTCTTGTTCTAGGGTGCGTTATGATGCGCAAATGCCATTTAAACACTTGTCCTGTAGGAATTGCCACACAAGACGAAGTATTGCGCAAGCATTTCGCAGGAAGACACGAGTATCTTGTTAATTTCTTCAATTTCCTTGCACAGGATGTTCGCGAACACTTAGCTCAGTTGGGTTATCGAACTATGGATGAAATAATTGGACATTCCGATTTGCTGGTCCGCAAAGAGATAGAAGGAAATTCAAAAATCAAGAAAGTGAATCTTTCAAAAATCATGTTTGTTCCAGTCAATAATCAAGATGTAGCGCTACGTCATGTGAAAAATCAGGATCATAAAATAGATTCAGTACTCGATCGTGAATTAATTAAAAAAGCGCTACCGGCACTCGATTTATGTATGCCAGTTGAAATTAAGAAAAAAATTAAAAATACCGACCGTACAGTGGGTGCCATGCTTTCGGGCGAAATTGCAAAGCGATATGGTCAGAAAGGATTACCCAATGACACTATCAAAGCATATTTCGAAGGATCGGCAGGTCAGAGTTTTGGAGCATTCCTGAGTAAAGGAGTATTCTTCCAGCTTACCGGTGAAGCAAACGATTATGTTGGTAAAGGCCTTTCGGGTGGTAAAATTGTGGTTGTTGCACCAAAGGAAAGCACATTCAAACCCGAAGAAAATATCATTGCCGGTAATACAATTTTATATGGTGCAACTTCGGGAGAGGTTTATATCAATGGAGTTGTAGGCGAACGTTTTTGCGTTCGTAATTCAGGTGCCATAGCCGTTGTTGAAGGTGCCGGTGACCACTGTTGCGAATATATGACCGGTGGACGTACCATAGTTTTGGGGCCAACCGGACGTAATTTTGCAGCAGGAATGAGTGGTGGCGTGGCTTATGTACTCGACGAAGCAGGTGATTTCGATTATTTTTGTAACATGGAAATGGTAGAAATCTCACTGATAGAAGACAGCATGGACAACAAAGAATTACACGGATTGATTTCAAATCACTTTAAATATACAGAAAGCATTCTTGCCAAAAAAATTCTGGACAACTGGAGTTTTTATTTAGATAAATTCAAAAAAATTGTTCCAATTGAATACAAAAAAGTATTACAGGAAGAAAAAATTGAAGCTATCAACAAGAAAATTGCCCAGGTGGAACGCGATTATTAAGAAGACCTCCTGACCCCCTAAAGGGGGAATGGAAATACTGATTTGGTAATTATTAATTCGTTAATTATTAATTAATTGCCAAGGGGATAAGAGAAAAACAATAAAATTAGATAATAACAATAAATAGAACAACTTAAAGTCTCACATTTCTACTTTTTTGAAGATATTCCTATTTACAAGGAAGAAAAAAGAAGGGAATTAGGAGGGAAATTAGGAGTTTCAAAATACAATCATGGGAAATCCAAGAGCATTTATAAATATACCACGCAAAGAAGCAGGTTACCGACCAATATTCGAGCGTGTGTCCGACTTCGGAGAAGTGGAACAGACATTGAATCGTGAAGACCGCAAATTGCAGGCATCACGATGTATGGATTGTGGCATTCCATTTTGTCATTGGGGTTGTCCACTGGGCAATAAAATGCCCGAATGGCAAGACCTGATATACAAAGGTCAATGGAAAGAAGCAGTAGATAATCTTCACGAAACCAACAACTTTCCAGACTTCACCGGCCGTATTTGTCCGGCACCATGCGAAAAATCATGTGTTCTGGCATTGCACGAAGCACCTGTAACTATTCGCGAAAATGAAGCTGCAGTTACTGAAGTTGCATTTATCGAAGGAATGATCAAAGCACGTCCACCAAAAACCCGAACGGGTAAAAAAGTGGCAATAATTGGTTCAGGACCTTCGGGTATGGCTGCCGCCCAACAATTGAACCGTAAGGGTCATAATGTGACCATTTTTGAAAAGGATAACAGTTTAGGTGGTTTAATGCGTTATGGCATACCAAATTTCAAATTAAACAAAAACGTCATTGATCGCCGCTTAGCTCAATTGGAAGAAGAAGGAATCGTTTTTAAACCAAACACAGAAATTGGAAAAGACATTGCAGGGAAAGATTTGATGAAAAATTTCGATGCAGTTTGTATCGCTATTGGTTCCGGCCATCCACGTGATATCAACCCCGAAGGCCGTGATTTGAAAGGAATCTATTTTGCAATGGATTTTCTTAGCCAGCAAAATCAAATCATAATGAACGAACCTGTTTCTGACAAAGACATTATTTCAGCCAAAAACAAACATGTACTTGTGATTGGTGGTGGTGATACAGGTTCCGATTGTGTGGGAACTTCTATTCGTCAGGGAGCAGTGAAAGTAACGCAAATCGAAATTTTACCTCAACCTCCGGTTGGTAAAAACCCCGATACACCCTGGCCTTATTATCCTACCATTTTAAAAACATCCAGTTCTCACATGGAAGGTTGTATACGTAAATGGAGCTTAAACACCAATAAATTCATAGGCGAAAAAGGCAAATTAACCGAAGTGCTGGTGGAAGAAGTGGAATGGACAAAAGATGAAAACGGTCGTTTCAATATGAAACCAACCGGAAAAACCGATGTTATTAAAGCCGATTTAGTTTTCCTGGCATTAGGTTTTATTCATCCTATTCACGAAGGTTTACTCACCGAACTGGGTGTAAACTTTGACGGACGCGGAAATGTTGCCATCGATAAAGAAAACAAAAGCAATGTGGCTAAAGTCTTTGCTACCGGTGATGCTGCTATGGGCGCCAGTTTGGTTGTCCGTGCCATTGCATCAGGACGTAAAGTAGCTGAGGATATACATCATTCGTTAATTGGTTAATTGGTTAATTAGTTAATTAGTTAATTAGTCAATTAGTTAATTGGCTGATTAGTTATTAGTTAATTAGATATTAGTTGATTAGTTGATTAGATATTAGTTTTGAGAATAGAACTTTAGAAACAAATTTCATTCTAAATCATTAATCATGGCAAATAATTTCGAATCTTTAGATGTTTGGAAAGAGTGTCGCATATATAGAAAAGAAATTTCGGGCACAGTAAAATCATTTCCGAATTAAGAAAAAATCAGACTAACCGATCATTTAATCAGAGTGAGTCGATCTGTTACTTCAAATATTGCTGAAAGTCGTGGACGTTATCATTTTCAGGAAAACAGTCAATTTTGTAGACATGCACGTGGATCATTATCCGAAACTCCCGACCATCTAATCTGCGCATTAGATGAGAATTATATTAGTGAAATACAGCTAAATATATTAAGAGAACAATATGAAAAATGTATGAAATTATTAAATGGATATATCGGATTTTTGCAAAAGCAAAAAGAGCAACAAAAACCGAATACCTAATCAACCTCCCGATAGCTATCGGGATAACCAATTAACGATAACTAAACATGTGTGGAATAGTATGTGCATTTGATCTCAAACAAGCGTCTCAGGAATTGCGGCCGCAAGTATTGAAGATGTCGAAACGGGTACGGCATCGCGGACCAGACTGGTCAGGGGTTTACTCGGGTGAAAACGCCATTTTGGCACACGAACGGCTTTCAATTGTCGATCCTGAATCGGGGAAACAACCTCTTTTTAGTAAAGATGGTAAATTGGTTTTAGCCGTAAACGGTGAAATATATAATCATCAGGATATACGCAAACAGTTTGAAGGGGAATATGAATTTCTCACCAAATCTGATTGTGAAGTTATCCTGGCTTTGTATCGCGAGAAAGGTCCGAATTTCATGGAAGATCTGAACGGAATCTTTTCCTTTGCCCTTTACGACATAGAAAAAGATATCTATATGATCGGACGCGATCACATGGGTATTATTCCGCTTTACCAGGGTTGGGATGCCGAAGGGACCTATTATGTTGCTTCTGAAATGAAGGCATTGGAAGGTTATTGTACTAAAATAGAAGAATTTCTTCCCGGACAATATTATTACAGCCCGGATGGAAAAGCAACACAATGGTATAGCCGCGATTGGCAAGACTTCGAAGCAGTAAAAGATAACACATCGGACATAAATATTCTGCGTGACGCCCTGGAGGCTGCCGTTGAACGACAGTTAATGACCGATGTTCCTTACGGTGTTTTACTTTCAGGAGGATTGGATTCATCTATCATTTCGGCCATAGCCAAAAAATATGCTGCCAAACGGATTGAATCCGGAAGCGTAAAGGATGCCTGGTGGCCACAACTCCACTCCTTTGCAGTAGGATTGGATGGTTCACCCGATTTAATTGCAGCTCGTAAAGTTGCCGATCATATTGGAACCATTCATCATGAAATTCATTTTACGGTTCAGGAAGGGCTTGATGCAATTCGTGACGTAATTTACCACGTGGAAACTTATGATGTCACCACCATTCGTGCCAGCACACCCATGTATCTGTTGGCACGCGTCATCAAATCGATGGGTGTAAAAATGGTACTTTCGGGTGAAGGTGCCGATGAAATATTTGGTGGTTATCTTTATTTTCATAAAGCTCCAAACGCGGAAGAGTTACACAAAGAAACTGTTCGGAAACTGGACAAGTTACATTTATACGATTGTTTACGTGCCAACAAATCCCTCGCATCGTGGGGTGTGGAAGGACGCGTACCATTCCTGGACAAAGAATTTATGGATGTGGCCATGCGCCTGAATCCTAAAGATAAAATGGCAGGAAAAGGTAAAATGGAGAAATGGATACTGCGAAAAGCTTTTGAAGACTATCTTCCCGAGAGTGTTACCTGGCGTCAGAAAGAACAATTTTCCGATGGTGTGGGATATAACTGGATAGATTCATTGCGTGACCTGACCAACGAAAAAGTGACAGACGAACAAATGAGCAAGGTAAAAGAAACTTACCCTATTCAACCACCTATGTCAAAAGAAGAATATTACTACCGTACTATTTTTAAAGAGTTATTTCCTTCCGATTCAGCTGCATTGTGCGTACCGTCAGTACCATCGGTAGCCTGCAGCTCAGCTATTGCATTGGAATGGGATGAAGCCTTTAAGAATATGGTTGATCCTTCGGGACGTGCAGTTAAAAGCATTCACGAAGACGGTTATAAATAATTTACTCCCGATAGCTATCGGGATTATTCATTTACAATTGGCTGATTTGATATTTTCAAGTCAGCCTTTTTTTTGTGCACTTTATCATAATATATTATTGATTATCACTTAAAACAAAATATTCTATCGTTATCAGAATATTGAAAGGAACTTCGTCTGCCGAAAAAGTAGAGCAGATAAGATAAGCACAAAAAAGGCTGTTCGGAAAACCGAACAGCCTTTTTACTATATTTAAACCAAATGAATTATGCTTCAGTAGTTTCTTCTTTAGCAGGAGCTTCTTTAGCAACTTCCTTTGCAGGAGTTTCTTTAGCAACTTCTTTGGCAGGAGCTTCAACAGCAACTTCCTTAGCAGGAGCTTCATCAGCAACTTCTTTGGCAGGAGCTTCAGCAACAACTGCTTCAGCATCTTTTGCTTTCTTAGTTTCCTTTTTAGCTAATTGTTTTGCAGCTGCAACGTCCATTTTGTCTTTCAAATCAGATAATGATTGAATGTCACCCAGGGTTGTTTTTTCTGCAGAAGGAGTTGTACTTGCATTGTTCGATACAGGAGCGTCTTCTTTTCTGGTACGTTTTGTAGCAGTTTTTTTAGCAGGAGCTTCAGTAGCTGTACTTTCACCTCTTTCGGCACGTTTCACATCTTCGTGAATACGGCTGTGAGAAAGAATGATACGTTTGGCATCTTTGTTGAATTCAATTACCTTGAAAGCTAATTTTTCATCAACCTGAGCTTGTGAACCATCTTCTTTTACCAAATGTTTTGGAGTAGCAAAACCTTCAACACCGTAAGGCAAGGATACTACGGCACCTTTGTCTAACATTTCAACTATAGTTCCTTCGTGGATACTGTCAACTGTAAACATAGTTTCCAATACATCCCAAGGATTTTCTTCTAATTGTTTGTGACCAAGGCTCAAACGACGGTTATCTTTGTCTATTTCAAGAACCATTACGTCAATTTCGGCACCGATTTGAGTAAATTCAGATGGGTGTTTCACTTTCTTAGTCCACGAAAGATCAGAGATATGGATTAAACCATCTACGCCTTCTTCAATTTCTACAAACACACCAAAGTTAGTAAAGTTACGTACTTTAGCTGTATGTTTGCTTCCTGAAGCATAACGTGTTTCGATATTTTCCCAAGGATCTGATTTCAGTTGTTTGATACCTAAAGACATTTTGCGTTCGTCGCGGTCCAGAGTCAAAATAACTGTTTCCACTTCGTCGCCTACTTTCAAAAAGTCCTGAGCAGAACGTAAATGTTGTGACCAGCTCATTTCTGAAACGTGGATCAAACCTTCAACACCCGGAGCGATTTCAACAAAAGCACCGTAATCGGCCATAACCACTACTTTACCTTTTACTTTGTCACCAACTTTTAATTCAGTGCTTAAAGCATCCCAAGGATGTGCAGAAAGTTGTTTCAAGCCCAAAGCGATACGTTTTTTCTCGTCATCAAAGTCAAGAATAACCACGTTAAGTTTTTGATCCAACGATACAATTTCTTCGGGATGAGAAACACGTCCCCATGACAGGTCGGTGATGTGAATCAAACCGTCTACGCCGCCAAGGTCGATAAATACACCGTAAGAAGTGATGTTTTTGACAGTACCTTCGAGTACCTGACCTTTTTGAAGTTTTCCGATAATTTCTTTCTTTTGTAATTCCAACTCAGCTTCGATAAGAGCCTTGTGCGAAACCACAACGTTTTTGAATTCGTGGTTAATTTTGATAACCTTGAATTCCATAGTTTTGTTAACAAACACATCGTAATCGCGGATAGGTTTCACGTCGATTTGCGATCCCGGAAGGAAAGCTTCGATCCCGAATACATCCACAATCATACCACCCTTGGTACGGCATTTTACAAAACCCTTTACAATTTCTTGTGTATCAAGGGCTGCATTTACACGATCCCATGAACGGGTAGCGCGTGCTTGTTTGTGAGAAAGGATCAATTGTCCTTTTTTGTCTTCCTGGCTTTCAATATAAACTTCTACTTTGTCGCCAACTGCTAAATCCGGATTGTAACGGAATTCGCTCATAGCCACAATACCGTCCGATTTGTAGCCTACATTGACTACTACCTCGCGTTTGTTCATTGAAATAACCGTTCCTTCAACAACTTCTTTGTCTTTGATAGCATTCAAAGTATCGTCGTAAACTTTTTCTAAGTCTGCTTTGGTTGAAGCCGACATAGTTTCGCCGTTTTCGTAAGAATCCCAATCGAATTCCGCTGAGGGAACTGCCTTAGGTGCTTTTACTCTTACTGTTGGGGCTTCTTCGATTACTTCTTCCACTACAGGAGCTTCTTCGGTTACTGCTTCTACTACAGGAGCTTCTTCGATAGCTGCCTCTACTGCAGGAGTTTCTTCGGTTACTTCTTTTACCGCTGGAGTTTCCTCGACAACTGCCGCCGGAGTTTCTGCGATGACGGTTTCTTCAACCGCTGGTTTTACATCATCTGTGATGTTTTTGTTTTCTTCCATTTCTGAAAATTGTTTTTTACTAATAAATAGTAGGTTAGACTTTATATTGATTGAAAAATTTATGGGCACAAAGATACGAAAATTTTATGAGCTAAAAAAGCAATAAAAAGATTTGTGATAAAGCTAATTTGTGAGAGCTTCAAGTATGGTACACACCTGCCTCCGAAATGGGTTAGGATAGACTATCGAGTACTTCCTCCAATCACGACTCTCATTGCTTTTCACCTGATTACAATGTACCTCAAAAATTCCTAGATCACTTATATTATATAAAAAGCCCGCTGAACAAGCGGGCTTTTTATCAAAAAATTATTTTTTTTGATTAATCGACTTTAAATCAATTTTTCTATTTGGTAAAAGTATACACGGTATTCCCAGTGATTGTACCCTCAAAACCTGTCTGTGACCAAAATCCAGAATAAGCTTCCTTTATTGTAATCATGTTTTTCGCAAGAGTGCCGCTGTAAGAGGTAGTTACAGTCATGGTCAATCCGTTCTGAGTTTGTGTCTGAGTATCAGATTCAATGATTAATTTTGTTCCTGAAACCGTTGCCGACATACCGTCTATGATCAATTTATCGGTCCCTGATTTTGTTACCTGCAAGTCAGTTGAATTAGCTGATATAGGCATTGTAGCTATTAAATTTCCATCCTGGACCAAAGACAGAGAACCTATAGCATCCTGATTCCAGTTTCCAACATAATCATCTCTCTGGTCTACATCTTTATTATCTTTTGAACAGGAAATGAAAACAAAAGGAATCAGAAATAACAAATAAATTACTTTTTTCATATTTTCTAAATATTTTTAATTAATACTGTTTTAAATAAGCCTACAAATGTAATTAATTGTTTTTAATTTGACAACAACTAAGTTAAATAAAATTTCAATTTTATCATTTATATATTTTAAACACTGTTATACATGCTATTATAAAAAACAAAAGCAAATTTCAATTTTTGATTCGCTGATAGTTCAAACTATCAAATTAAGTCCATTTCGAAGAATATTGAAAAGTGTATATCAATTTTTTCAATGTACATATAAAGAAATTTATAGATAGATGAAAGATTTAAAAGTTAATGTGTATTTTTGAACTTTATAAGTTCAAAAATATGATGATACTTAAATAAGGAAAATGGATATTCATTTCTCAAAAACGAATTTGGTTAGTCCTATTTATTAATGCAGTGGTAAACAAACTAACTCTATATAAAATTTTATCGAAAAGTCAACCTGCAAAGCAGGTGAAAACAATGTGTAATTAAACGCAATTTAATATTTAAATATCTGATAATTAACAAAAATGAAAAGCAAAAAATTAATCATTCTCTCAGTTTCCTTATTTCTCATACTTACCAGTTCCTGTATTTCCACTCCGAATGACTCAATTGATATTGCCAAATGGAAGATACAGAACGATACTTACTTTTCGGATATGTTAGACAGCACCGGATATGTTTTATATAATATTCCTGAGGATATGGGCGGTAACAGCTTTTATTATAAAATCACGACTCCTGGTGATCAGGAAGGTGGAAGTCCGCAAAGCACCGATAGAGTTACAGTTAATTACAGAGGAAAATTAATTAGCGGTTATATTTTTGATCAAACATATATTGGATTCAGCCCCTTGAATGATAGTTCTGCCAGACCAGCCATATTCGGAGTCAATCAAGTCATATTCGGATGGTCTGTAAATTTAATGCAAATGAAGGTGGGTGAAATCAGAAGCATTGTACTTCCACAAGGGCTGGCTTATGGTGCATTAGGAAAAAACATTATACTTCCATATTCAACCCTGAAATTCGACATCCAGCTGGTTTCATTTCACTAAAACTGAATAAATGACTCACTAGGAGAAAATAAACGATTATAGTTACTCCGTCAATAAATTGACATCATTAAATGAAAAAAAAACTATGACTTTTGAAAAAACGAATGCAGCCCGCCTTCTTGACAAAGCAAAAATACCCTATGAATTAATCGCCTATGAAGTGGATGAGAGTGATTTGAGTGCTGTTCATGTTGCCGGGCAATTAAACGAACCGGTTGAAATGGTATTCAAAACACTGGTACTGAAAGGTGATAAAACCGGATATTTTGTATGCATCATTCCAGGAGCCGAAGAACTGAATTTAAAAAAAGCCGCCAAAATCTCAGGAAATAAAAGTTGTGATATGATACCCATGAAAGATCTTTTACCTGTCACCGGATATATTCGGGGTGCCTGTTCGCCGGTGGGAATGAAAAAGCATTTCCCCACCTACATTCACGAAAGCTGTCTGACTTTTGTAAAGATCTATGTCAGCGCAGGGAAAAGGGGGTTGCAACTTTACCTTAGCCCGCAGGATCTTATTGTTGAAGTAAAAGCAACTGAGGAATTTCTTATTTCAAATTATTAGTTTCAAGTATGGAAAAAATTTGTAAGATTATTTCATGCAAGAAATAATAATAATAATAATGCAAAAAAAAAAATAGATAAATGTATCCTTGAAATAAATTGTGGAATAAGTAGAAACAGGCTGAAACACTTTCTACTTATTTTTTTATACCTTAAAATTGATTGATTTAAAAACCAATTTATTAAGTATTCAGAAATTAAAATTGGAAATCAGTTTCATTTTAAAGTGTATCAATATGCTTTTATAGCACCAGGATATTTAACATATAAATAGTTTAATTGAACTTTTATTAGTATTTTTGAGGATAAAAAAATACTAATAAAATTTTTCGAATATTAAGGAGACAAATTCAGTGACTTCAAATTGTTGCAATTTATAGAAAAAGCAGTTGAAACATGAGTATATGTTTTTAATGAATTTTCATTCTTATTAAGTCATATATTTGGACAGGGAATAAAATGAAATCACGAAAAATCAGATATATCTAATAATCACTATCAGCACAGGAAGATCTTGATAATATTACCTGAGGGATATAATGGACACCATTTGAAATCTCAAGAGTTTATTCGCAATTTATAATTCATTTTACAAATTCACAAGCAAAATAAAAATAATGTATCATAATTTAAATCGAATATTAATCAATATAATCGGCATAACAACAGCAACCGTGGGACTTCTGGTACTTACAGGCTGGCAGTTTGATATTGAAATACTGAAAAGACCCGAACCTCTTGCTGTTTCGATGAAAGCAAATGCTGCTTTCGCCTTTTTTTTATCAGGTTTTGTCTTGATTTTCCTGCAAAAACAGAAAGCTCTTTACCAAATTCTGATACGAATAGCTGGTTTATTTATTGCATTTATCGGACTACTTACATTGAGTGAATATATAGTTGGATGGGATTTAGGAATTGATGAAATTATTTTCCGGGATTCTGCAAATGCATTTGGTACATTAAGCCCCGGAAGAATGGCACCTAATACGGCCGTAAATTTTGCATTAATTGGCATTTCTTACATTGTTTTTACTGTTCAAGCTATCAGAAAGAAATTTTTCATAAACTTTGCCATAACTATTTCACTGGCAATAAGTATCTTTAGTTTGCTTGGCTATTCAACAAGCCTGTTAGGATTCGACGGAATAGGATCTGATAATTTAACAAAGATGGCTTTCTATTCTTCCTTCACATTTATTATTTTGTGTATTGGGATTCTTTCTACCCGCAATGCTAGTCAATTAAAATCGTTTACCATTAAACAAAAACTATTTTCGGCTCTTTCGGTGGTTGCAACCATCATTATTTTTGTGTCACTGCTTTCCTCTTCTAATATCAGAGCGATGTATAAAACCAGCCTATTGGTAGAACATACACAGGAAATAAAGGAGGAAATAAATAAGATTCTTGCTGATGTGGTTGATCTGGAAACCGGTACACGAGGCTTTATTATTAGTGGTGACATTAACTATCTTGAACCAACGATATTGGCAAAAAAGAGATTGCCCCTAAGTCTTATTCGTTTAAATTCCTTAACCAGTAATGCAGTTCTTAAGTTATCATTGGATACGCTAAGTCAACTGACAAAAAAAAGAATTATTATTTCCGATCAACTAAGCAATTTAAAAAAAACAAAAGTACTTAAGTCCGCTGATAAAACAGATAAAATAGCTAAAGCTAAAATACTCACCGAAAGCATTCGTATTTTGGCTGCAAAAATGTTAGATGCATCTGATAATATTTTGATAATTAGGAATAAAACCAAAGCAGATACTTTTAAAAAGAATCAACTGATTCTGTATACGAGTCTTGTTATTCAATTGTTTTTACTTTTCTTAATTTCTCTTTTTATCAACAAGTATATTTCAGAGAAAAGGAAGGCAGAACTTGCTCTACGGAGATCGAATAGTGAGCTTGAGACCAACGTCCTGGAAAGGACAAAACAGCTTTCGGAAGTAAACGAAAACCTATATATTCAAATTGATGAAAAATCCCGTTTGACCACCAAACTGGAAGATTACCAAATCGAATTACAATCACAGAATGAAGACCTTTTACATTCTGCAGTAATTGCTGAAGAGGCAGCAGATAAATATACTGAATTATACGATTTTGCGCCAACAGGGTATTTCTCACTTACTAAAGATGGAGAAATTTCCGAATTAAACATGCTTGGATCAGCCATGCTTGGCAAAGAAAAAACTGAGTTACTTCAAAGCAAGTTTGTTTTTTTTGTATCAGAAGAAACAAAACCAATTTTCAATCTATTTATACAGAATGTTTATAATAGTCAGGTTCATGAAGTCTGTGAGCTAATTCTATTAACCGATGATAATAAATTGAAAGATGTAAATCTAACAGGCATTGCAGACAAAAAAAGCAATTTATGTTTTGTAACTGCCATTGATATAACAGAACGTAAGCAATCAGAAAAAAAAGTATTTTTTAGCAACGCAAGAAGTCTGGCTATTCTAAATGCTATACCCGACTTGATGTTTCAATTGAATCACGAGGGAGTATTTATGGATTATAAAGCACAATCATCAAACGACCTGTTCGTACCCGGTGAAAAGATCATCGGAAAAAAGCTGATAGAAATTTTGCCGGCTGCTATTGTCGACCTAATTAAATTACATATTCATATCTTATTAGAGTATGGTATAATTCAAGTGTTTGAATATCCTTTAACAATGCCTGATGGTTTAAAGTATTTTGAAGCACGAATGACCTTAAGTAGTGCGTTTGAAATCGTTGTCATCGTCCGCAATATCACAGAAAAAAAAGCAGCCGAAAGCTTTATACTCATTCAGCGCGACTTAGGTATTAAAATAAATTCAATTACGAAGCTAAAAAACCTGTATGAAGAATCATTAAAAGCTTTATTGGAAATTTCCGGAATGGATTGCGGAGGATTTTATCTTTTTGACAAAAAAAATGACTGTTTAGATTTGGTGTATAGTATTGGTATATCCAAACAATTTTCAATCATATTTTCTCATTTTAACGAAGACTCTGAACAAGTAAAATTAATAAAGAGAGGAAAGCCTGTATTTATTACTGACATTTTAATTCCTGTAAATAAAAGCGATATTGAACTTTCAGAGAACTTAAATTCTGTTGCTATCCTGCCTTTACAATTTAATGAAAACATAATTGGTTGCATCAGTATTTCGGCTCATCAAAAAGTAGTTATAGCTCTTAATCTACAAAAAGGGATTGAAACCGTAACTGTTCTTGTTAGTAACGCCTTTGAAAGGATCCGAAGCGAAGAAAAAATCCGCTTTATGAATGCAGAACTCGAGATAAAAGTTAAAGAACGAACCGGTCAGCTTTCAGAAACAAATAGAATTCTTCAAGATGAAATTGAAGAACGCAAACGAACAGAAATTAGTTTAAACATACAAAGTTCTGCATTAAATGCTGCCGCAAATGCCATAGTAATTTCCGATAATCAAGGGAATATTCAATGGACAAATACAGCGTTTACGGCACTAACAGGTTATACATCAATGGAAATTAACGGGAAAAACCCAAGAGAATTAAAATCAGGGAAACAAGATACTCTTTTTTATAAAGTATTGTGGGATACCATACTCGCGGGAAATGTATGGCATGGTGAATTAATAAATCTACACAAAGATGGCAACGAATATAATGAAGAGATGACCATTACACCAATAAAAGATGAAACAGAAAAGATAGTCCGCTTCATTGCAGTGAAGAATGATATTACTAAACGCAAACAAGAAGAAGAAGAGATTAAAAATGCAAAAACTGAAGCAGAAGATGCTAACCAAATGAAGAGTGAATTTCTGGCCAATATGAGCCATGAAATACGCACCCCGTTGAATTCTATAGTTGGTTTTTCGAGTATACTTAAAGAAAAATTAACCGGACAAAATTTATACACAGAGTATCTTGATAATATTTTGCTAAGCAGTAAAATATTAATTAATTTGATAAGTGACATCCTTGATTTATCAAAAGTAGAAGCCGGCAAAATGGTCATCGATTTACAACCGGTTAATTTAAATAGTATTGTCGATGAAATTCAGACGGTATTTCGAATGAAAGCAACAGAAAAAGGCTTGTTACTGAATGTCAAAGTATACGAAAACATCCCCGGAAGTCTTATTACAGATGAAAGGTACTTAAGGCAAATTCTATTCAATCTGATTGGAAACGCAGTAAAATTCACACACAAAGGATCTATTAATTTGGAAGTCAGAATTATACCAAGTGACATAGAATGCTGTAAGATTGACTTGAAATTTATTATTAAAGATACCGGAATAGGTATTCCTACCGAGCAACTAAACTCAATATTCGAACCCTTTATTCAGGCATCAAAAAAAGACAGAAACCGGTATGGTGGAACAGGACTTGGTTTAAGTATAACCAAGCGATTGATTGAGTTATTGGGAGGAACTATTTCGGTAGTAAGCGAAATTGATAAAGGTTCTGAATTCAGTTTCTGCCTTTTCAATGTAGAAATTGGTTCCATTCTCTATGACGAATTTAAAAATATTGAAACAAACCAAACTCCGTTAGAAATAAAATTTAGGAATCCTGTTTTACTACTCGTAGAGGATATTCTTTCAAATCGTGATGTAGTGAAAGCATATCTTGAATCACTGAACATTACTATTATTGAAGCAGAAAACGGTGAAGAATGTTTAAGCGCTATACAAAAGCAACGTCCCGATTTAATTTTAATGGATATGCAAATGCCTGTAATGGATGGTTATACGGCAATAAATATCATTAAATCGGATGACTCGCTGAAAAACATACCCATAATTGCACTTACAGCATCGGGGATGAAACAACAAAAAAACAACATAAAAAATATTGCCGATGATTTCCTTATTAAGCCAATATATAAAGACAAATTAATTTTAAAATTAATGAAGTATTTAACTTACGAAAATATAAAAGAACTGAAAATAAATCAGGAAATAAAAAGTAATGAACTTTTTCAGGCAGTAATACAAAAGAGTTTATCTCCTGAAATGAAAGAAAAAATTACATATTCCTATATTCCTACAATTACGAAACTGATAAATACATTGAATATTGATGAAATTATTGATTTTGTAAAAGAAATGGAAGAATTCAATAAAAATGAGCATATTTCAGAGCTTTCGGAGTATTGCATTCTACTTACAAGTTCAATACAGTCATTTAATATCGAAAAAATTAGTATTACACTAGAACACCTATTATTATTTATTAAAAAATAAAAGTCATGGAAACATCTAAAAAAGCATCTATCCTAATTGTGGATGATAATCCACAGAATTTACAATTAATGGGAAGTATTATTTATGAAAATGGATATAATGTCAGCGTTTCACCTTCAGGAGAACATGCTTTACAATCAATCCACATGCAGGCTCCCGATCTGATCGTGCTTGACATAAAAATGCCGGGTATGAATGGATTTGAAGTTTGTAAGGTACTCAAATCGAATCCAGAAACGAAAGATATACCCATCATATTTTTAACGGCAATAACAGACTCTGAAATCATAATGCATTGTTTTAAGCTGGGCGCAGTGGATTATATCGCTAAACCATTTAATAAAGGAGAGCTAATAGCACGTGTAAACACTCATATAGAGCTCAAATTATCGAAAGAAAGACTTAAAGAATTAAATACTGCTAAAGATAAATTTTTCGCCATTATTTCACACGACTTAAGAAATCCCACATTTGCTTTAAAGTTATTGTTACAACAAATGGCGACTAATTATTCTTCTTTCTCTAAAGAAGATATTATCCATTATTTAACCGGACTTCAGGATGCTTCTGATAACTTATATGTTCTGTTAGAGGACCTTTTATTATGGTCAAAATCGCAATGGGGCGTTATTATTCCAAATCCCGTGAAAATTAATCTTCAAACAGCTATTGATAAAAACATTGCAAAATGTATCTCAGCAGCCAAAATCAAAGACATTGAAATCAAATCAACTATAGTTGATTCATTTGTAAAGGCTGATTTAATGATGTTTAATACAGTCATTCTAAATATATTATCTAATTCAATAAAATTTTCGAATAAACATGGTATAATAGAAATTAGCGCAAAAACAAAAAACAAACAGATAGAAGTTTCGATTAAAGACTACGGCATGGGAATGAATGAAGCGGAATTAGATAAGTTATTTTCTATCGATTCAAGCATTAAACTCCGCGGAACAAATAATGAAGAAGTAAGTGGCCTTGGTTTAATATTATGCAAAGAATTTACAGAACGTAACGGAGGTGATATATTTGTAAAAAGTGAGAAAGGTAAAGGAAGCACTTTCAGTTTTACAATAAAACAAGGATTATAATATTTCAATTGATCTTTTAATAACATGCGCTTGTTGTACAACCTAATTTATTAGAATACTGCTGGATTTAATGATGCCTTTTCTTTCAGGTTTCGAAGTATTGGAGATAATAAAGACTGAACAACTAAATTCTCTAAATCCAACTAAATATTTACCGATTTTGGTACTTACATCCCATATTACTACTGAAACTAAACAAAAAGCATTATCGTGTGGTGCAAAAGACTTCTTAACTAAGCCTTTTGATTCTATTGAAATCAGTTACAGAATCAAGAACCTATTAGAGACACAATTTCTCTACCAAAAATTAAGATCACGAAATCAGTTATTAGAAGAAAAAATCATAGAATTTTTGAAGGTAAACGACGAGTGATATCGATAATGACTTATAGCAGATAAAAGAGAAAGTATGGATATATAGAGAAAAATGCAATGAACAACAAAGATTCTGTTATTTGAAAACGCTCTTTATTTTCTGTGGTTCAATTTCAATTCTATTTTCAACTCATCTACAATCAAATTCAATTTAGATTTGAGTATTTTATTTTTCTCCTTATAATCTAATGAACCACTAAGGCTGTCAGAGAATCTTTCGGTTTCCAGTAATCTATCCAAAGGTAATAATGCGCAGCATAAACAAAAAAACTTTTTGAACGTCCATCATCGTATTTGTCGAAAAATTCTGTCAGTGTTTTCATTCGTAATTTTTGTTGATCGACAAAACAGCTTATATATCAATAATATAACTACATATCTATCTTTTTAGTTTTCGTTAGAAGACTAAATTTAAAGAGCTTATATTAAAAAACGCCTTACATAAATTATGCAAGACGTTTCAAATTTCAATTCTCTAATAACTAATTCGCCAATATCCAATTTATTTCATTGCTTTCTTAATCGCTGCTTCCACCATAGGTTCCATCATTTTATAGCCGTCGACATTAGCATGAACGCCATCTCTGGTCAGTTCGGCTTTCATCCCGTTGCGCTCATCGGCCATGGGGGTAAAATAATCGAGATAAACAAAGCCTTTGGACTTACAATATTTCTTGATCCAGGCATTCAGGGCAACAATTTTTTCGGCAGGCTTCAGTCCTTGTTTCCAGGGATAATCATATACCGGTAAAACGGAAGAAAGAACTACATGGATTCCGTTAGCGTCAGCCAGTTCGGCCATGGAGGCAAGGTTATCTTCTATCATTTCAATCGTTGATGGGCCGGTATTTCCGGCTATATCGTTTGTACCGGCAAGTATAACGACTACTTTGGGTTGCAATGCTATCACATCCTGACGAAAACGGACCAGCATTTGCGGAGTGGTTTGTCCGCTGATACCGCGATTGATATACGGACGGTTAGCAAAAAATTCGGGACGAGCATCTATCCATCCAATAGTTATTGAATTTCCCATAAATACTACTCTGTTTTCACCTTTGGAAGGTAAGCCAAGTGTAGCATTTTCTGAACGGAAACGTTCCAGATTCGGCCAATCCTGCGCATCAAGTTCGAGACCAGAGAATAATAACATACTCATAAAAAGGCATTTAATAAAGGAATTTGTTTTCATAGATTTATTTATTGTTCGTACTTTTAGAATACTTAAGTCAAAAAAAAACTATACAAAAAAAGAAGCATTCGGATTTCTGTCAGCAAAATTAGGGAAAACGATTCAAAAAGTAAGGTCATTCCTTATTTAATTTCGTAGAAATCTTTCTAATCGGCATTTCCAAAAAATCAATATTGTGACAACAAAATAGTTTGAATAGCCACATTTTTCTTATCATCACTATGTTGAAGTACACAATCCTTAATTCGTTTCCGGAATTTCCAACAAGTCATTTGATTCAATCCCAGTTGATCGGAATATTCGTACGATGATATTTCCTTCCCTTCCACACAAACGGTATAAGCAATATAAAAAGCTTTGTTGATAGGAAACTTTATGTTGTGAAAAATAGTATTAGCAGTTGCCGATTCTTCTTTTTTGCATCGTGTACAGCGCCTCGAAGCAGTCGTTTTGCCTTCACAAAAATTGGTATGTCCGCAATTTCGACAGGCAAAACCAGCTTCCCACTTCACTTCTGCAATAAATTTCAACGCTTTATTGCTGTCAGCGAACAGTTCTTCAGCAAATTCTTTTGTTATATCTTTCTTTAGCAACATGTTTCTCAAAATAAAATTTGTATTTTTGATCTGGCATTCTGATGCAAAAGTAATAAAAAAAATTTAATTAGTGATATTTAAATAATTTATTAGTGATACTATTGTAATTCAAATTAGAATACATATCTTTGCAGCATCAAAAACAATTGAAGAAATAAATCCTTATTTATGATAACAGAAGCAATCAATGACCGGTACACACAGCTAAGTGAAAGCACTTGTTGTTTATCCTGCGGAGGAGCTATTAATTATGCAGAGCCGCAAGAAGGCGAAATTTGCGTGGATTTAGGCAGCGGACGCGGAAATGATGTTATCCGAATGGCCGAATCGGTCGGCGAAACCGGGCATGCCTATGGAATTGATATTTCGGAAGGAATGATAACTAAAGCCCGTGCAAACATTGCTAAATTTGATGTAGTAAATGCAACTATAATTCAGGCTGAACTGGAAAAGTTACCATTAAGCAGCGAAAGTGTGGATCTGGTAATATCTAACTGTACAATCAACCACAGCTCCGATAAACAGGCAGTATGGAACGAAGTGTCGCGAATATTGAAAGCCGGAGGTCGCTTTGTGGTCAGTGATATTTATGCCACCCACCCGATTGCAGAAGAATTTAGAAACGATCCGGCTGCCGTGGCTGAGTGCTGGGCAGGCGCCGTTACTAAAGACGAATACCTGACCATGCTCGAAAAAGCCGGTTTTAAAGATATTCTTATATACGAGGAATCAGCACCTTACGAAAAAGGAAATGCCGAAGTGGCCAGCTTAACCATTTCGGGATATAAAAAGAAAAACCTCTAACCCACTAAATGGGAATTTTTTAGCCCCCTTTAGGGGGTTGGGGGTCTTATCACCAACTAAAATAAATAATTTATGAAAAGTGTAGTGAAAAAAAGCTGTGGTTGCAAAACCAACAGTTCCGAAACTAAAGTAGCACAATGCTGCGCAAAAGTTTCGATTATCGTAGCCGGTTGTCACGACTAAGCTATTTTATGTAATGATTGTCGGGGAAGCAATTCCCCGACAATTAATTTCTAAAAATCAGGTTTTCTAATCAACTAATTTACGAATCAACTAATTAACCAATTAACTAAATGTCCATTTCCAAACACAACATAATCACTCCCATAAAGGACTCTGAAGATTTCTTCATTGCCAATCCTTTGCACAAATCTGCCGACATTATTTCAGCCAATGAAGTCAAAATGCTGAAACATCAACTTGACCCAAGCGGTGATTTTACTCAACGTGGTTACCTGGTTGACGAAGCAAAGGAAAAACGGGACTTTAAACTGGCTTATCTTGATTTTACCGAAAAACGGGAAAACGATGAAACTCAACTCTTTTTCGTACCCAATTATTCGTGCAACTTTGCCTGCTCTTATTGTTATCAGGAAGGATATAATCCCATACAGCAAATATTGAAAACCGAAATCATCGATGCATTTTTCGATTATGTAAAAACCGAATTTGCCGGACGTCCGAAATATGTAACTGTTTTTGGAGGCGAACCACTTTTACCCGGAGACAACCAAAGACAAATGATAAGCTATTTATTGAACAAAGCCAATGAAGCCAAACTGGATGTGGCCTTTGTTACAAATGGTTATACATTAGTTTCTTATATCGACCTACTCAAAACAGCCAATATCAGAGAAATACAGGTAACTATCGACGGTACGGAAGAAATTCATGACCAACGTCGCTACCTGAAAGGCAAACAACCTACTTTTAATCGCATAGTTGAAGGAGTTGATGCCTGTCTGGAAGCCGGCATTTCCATCAACCTGCGCATGGTGGCTGATAAAGAGAATATTGATAATCTGCCTGCACTTGCCCGCTTTGCCATAGATAAAGGCTGGACCCAATCTCCAATCTTCAAGACTCAAATCGGCCGTAATTATGAATTGCACTATTGCAACAGTACTCCCGAAAAACTTTTTGACAGGGTATCGTTGTACGAAAAAATATATGATTTATTGCAGGATCATCCTTATATAGCGGAATTCTACAAACCGGCATTTTCGATTGCCAAATATATTTCGGAGCATCAGGTTTTACCTACAGCTCTTTTCGATTCCTGCCCTGCCTGTAAAACAGAATGGGCCTTCGACTTTACCGGAGCAATTTACTCTTGTACAGCAACAGTAGGGAAACAGGGTGAAGAGCTGGGAACATTCTATCCTACTATGACCAAAAACGAAGAAGTTATTTTGGAATGGCAAAACCGTGATGTGACAACCATTGAAGAATGTAAAAGCTGCAACATGGCATTAGCCTGCGGAGGCGGTTGTGCTTCGGTAGCAAAAAACAAAAACGGACACGTAAACTCGCCGGATTGCCGGCCAATAAAAGAATTATTATCGTTGGGAGCAGCACAGTACTTAATGGATTAATTTAGGGAAGAGGACAAGTATTAAATTTGTCCTTTTTCAAAAAATAACATATGAATAAATGAACATACTTGTAACTTAAATGTTATAATTAAAACTATAGAATCATGAAAGAAATAACAGCAGCAGAATTTGAACAGGAAGTCCTTCAGGGAGGTAAAGTTATAGTTGATTTTTATTCCTCAGAATGTGCACCTTGCGAAGCGTTGGCACCGAAATTTGAAGCTATGGCAGAACTTTACGGGCACAAAATCAAGTTTTTAAAGATATTTCGCCAGCAAAACCGTGAACTTGCCACCGAATTGGGTGTAAGTTCCTCTCCTACTTTACTGTTTTTTGATAATGGGAAACAGGTAGCAACGACTATCAGCGGTGGTATTAAAAAAGCTGAGATTCAGGAAAGACTGGATTCCATGATTACCGCCGAAGAAATTAAAGCTATCAAAGCCAAACAAAAACCAACTGTTTCCGAATACGATGTAGCCATTCTGGGCGGTGGTCCTGCCGGATTAACAGCCGGGATCTATCTGGGACAGGCTAAAATAAAAACCGTTTTGATAGACCCGGCTTTACCCGGTGGATATATGGCAATCACACACCAGGTTTCAAACTATCCCGGATTTACTGAACCGCAACCAGGCTTTATGCTGGCTCACTACATGAGCGAACAAGCCAAACAAACAGGCATTGATTTCAAAGTGGCTGTAGACATTACGTCTGTTGATTTGCTCAGAAAAGAAATTGTAATAGACCAACTCGAAACCATACGGGCAAAGAAAATCATTATTGCTACCGGCACTACGCCAAATACCATGAATGCACCGGGCGAAAGCGATTACAAGGGAAAAGGAATTTCGTATTGTGCCACCTGCGATGCCAAATACTATGTAGACAAAGAGGTAACGGTTATTGGCGGAGGAAACTCGGCAGTGGAAGAAGCCTTGTTTATTACCAAATTTGCAAAAAAAATCACGATGATTCATCAGTTTGATAAACTAACTGCCAATCAAACTGCCATCGAAACCTTACAGGCAAACGAAAAGATAAACGTAATGTACGAATACGAGCCACGTGGTTTCGAGAAAAAAGGTGATAAAATGATCACTACCCTTGAAAACATGAAAACAAAAGAGATTACAACGCTGGAATCGGATGGCGTATTTGTATTTATCGGTTTCAAATCCAATGTGGACGTTCTGGGAAAAACATTGCCCAAAATGAACGATTGGGGATACATTCTTACCGATGAAGACATGAAGACAAACATTCCGGATGTGTATGCAATCGGGGATATTATCAGTAAGAAATACCGTCAGATTACTACAGCAATCGCCGATGGTACTATTGCAGCGATAACAATATCCAAAGAGTTATAAGACAACAAAATATTTTGATAACCAGTAAAAATAAACGAGTCTAAAAATTGAAATTATGAATAGAAATGTAGGAATTATCGACAGAGCCATCAGGATACTGATTTCGATTGTCATTATTGCATTATATTTTGCACAGATCATAACGGGTACATTAGCTATTGTATTAATCGTTTTGGCAATAGTTTTTATGCTAACAGGTTTAATCCGGTTTTGTCCTTTGTATCTGCCCTTTGGCATCGATACCTGGAACAAAAAATAATCAGATGCACATTATTCAAATAATAAAAAGACATGAAAATTAAAGTTTTATTGCCGGTATTTGTGCTGTTATTATCTTTAAATTTTAGCCTTCAGGCTCAAAATAAGATTGAAGTAAATTCGAAACATGTAAGCAATATTCTTCAAAAAGATAAAAAAATTATTGTTCTGGATGTGCGAACTGCAGATGAATACAAAGAAGGTCACATCAAAGGTGCCATCAATATTGACATTCGTCAACCGGATGCTTTAGGCAGGGTAGATAAACTAAACCGCAACGCCAAATATCTTGTATATTGCCGCACCAACCATCGTAGTGGAATAGCCGTAGAGCATATGACGCAAAGTGGTTTCAAAACAGTTTATCAAATGATGGATGGTTTTCCGGGTTGGGCAGCAAATCATTTAGCAGTTGAAAAATAAGAAAAAGATTTTTTAGGTATAAAAAAAGATAGAAAAGATATGGAAAAGATAGTAATTATAGGCGGAGTAGCTGCAGGTGCAACAGCCGCAGCCAAAGCCCGTCGTATTTCACCTGACGCAGAAATCATTATGCTCGAAGCAGGTCCGGACATTTCGTTTGCGAATTGCGGATTACCGTATTTTATTGGTGGTGACATCAAAAGCCGATCGAAATTAATTCTGCAAAGCCCGGAAAGTTTCAAAGAACAATATGAGGTAAACGTGCATGTTAACACCAAAGTAACTGCAATAGACCGAGCCGCGCATCAAATCAGGACAACAAATAGTCAAAGTGGAGAGAAGAAAACGTTTAGATACACCAAACTGATTCTTGCACAGGGTGGACGTCCCATCACTCCCACTTTACCGGGAGCTGATTACAAGCATGTTTTCACGCTTTGGACATTGGAAGATATGGACAAAATTGCAGCTTATCTGGATGAAAAGAAACCTAAAACTGCAGTTGTAGTGGGCGGTGGATTTATCGGTCTCGAAATGGTGGAAGCATTGGTTAAACGTGGTTTAACTGTAAATGTAGTAGAATTGATGCCACACGTAATGGCCATCATGGAAGCTGAAACGGCAGGATTTATTGAAAATGAATTACTCTCTTATGGAGTTGGAATTCAGACGAATACCGGAGTTAAAGAAATTACTCCCAATGCAGTAAAACTGGACAATGGTAAGATGATTGAAGCCGATATGGTTTTGCTGTCCATCGGTGTCCGGCCTACTTTGCAACTGGCCAAAGATTCCGGACTGGAGCTGGGAGAAGCGGGTGGTTTATTGGTGAATTCTCAATTACAAACCAACGATCCTGATATTTTTGCTGCAGGCGATATGGTTGAAATAGAACATCGTGTAAACGGTAAAAAAGTACGTATACCACTTGCGGGACCAGCCAATCGTCAGGGACGAATTGCAGCCGAGAATGCATTGGGTGGAAACCATGCCTACAAAGGTGCTTTGGGAACCTCAGTAGTACGTGTCTTCGATGCTGTGGCCGGAACTACCGGATTATCATTGAAACAAGCCAGGGCTGCAGGCATAAATGCTGATGCTGTTGTGGTTCATAAAGAACATCACACTTCGTACTATCCGGGAGCAGAAACCGTTACTACCATGTTGGTTTACGACCGTACAACGGGAATTATACTTGGAGGACAGGCAGTTGGTTACAAAGGAGCCGACAAACGTCTTGATGTAATGGCAATAGCTACAGCAGCTAAGTTGTCCATACACGATATTGCTGATGTAGATTTTGCTTATTCACCACCCATCGGAACCGCCAATGATGCTATCAATATGGCAGCATACACGGCAGAAAACAGGTTGTCGGGCTTTAGTCCTTCAGTAACCGTCTCGGAAATTGATGCTTATGTAGTTGGTAAGAATCCGGTTTATGTAGATGTACGTGACATTTTTGCGTTTGAAAAAAGTCATATAGATGGTGCAATTCACTTACCATTGGAACTACTCTTGCAACAAATGAATTCCATACCTGCAGGGCGTCCGGTTATTATTTACGACGAAACGGGTAAAAAAGGGCATCAGGCACTTCGTACGCTTTTAGGTGCCGGATTTAAGGATGTAACTAATATTTCGGGTGGACATACTTCCCTGCAACGTCAGGCAAGGGCCATTGGATTTAAACATATTAAAATAGATATGTTACCGGTTGAATCAAAATCTATAAATAATGAAGTTGAACAGGAGGAAGCGGAAGTTATTAATCAGGTAATAGATTTCAATTCTCCGATAGTGGTAGATGTTCGTACTCCGGAAGAATTTATTACTGGAGCTTATCCGGATGCCATTAATATTCCTCTGGACGAATTAATGCAACGATTTGAAGAACTGGGGAATAACGGAGCCAGGGAAATCACGGTTTATTGTGCTTCCGGTGCCCGTTCGGCTTACGCACAAAGAACGCTGATGCAGATAGGCTACGAAAATGTAAAAAACGGGGGCGGATTAGCTTCCATGATGGCCCGCAAAAATGCTAAACCAACTACAACAACGGCACCTTCAACAGCATCTTCGAATGAACCTTTGATTGTAGATGTACGTTCAGGACAAGAATTTGCCAGTGGTGCATATCCGGGAGCTATCAATATACCACTCGATGAACTGCAAAAGCATATAAATTTATTAGGTAATCATTCAAGAGAAATCACCCTGTATTGTGCATCGGGTGCACGTTCGGCATACGGACAAAGGGTTTTGCAACAACTTGGATTTACCAATATAAAAAATGGTGGTGGTATTATGCAAATGATGTCAAGGAGATAAAGAAAAAAAGAAAGAACCCCCAACACCTAAAGGTGCGTTAAGACCAGGCATTTATAAAACAATCTGAATAGAGGGAGTTTTAGGAGACAAAAGTAATTTAATTCTTCGTTAGCTAACGGATTAGGGGTTTTTTCTTAAATCAAAAAAAAAACTTAAAAACAAGAATACAAAAATGTTATCAGCAATAAAAAACTTACTGGGCTTTGGCCCAAAAACAGACTTTTCGGAATTAGTAAAGCAAGGTGCAATTATTCTCGACGTTCGTACCAAAAGCGAATTCACATCGGGACATATTAAAGGTTCCATCAATATTCCGGTTGAACAACTGAGTAAAAACCTGACTAAATTGAAAGATAGAAACAGACATATAATCACCTGTTGCGCTTCGGGTTCGAGGAGTTACGCTGCAAAAGGGATATTAACATCAAACGCCTATGTTAATGTTTACAATGGCGGCTCCTGGTATAGCCTGAATCAGAAGATATAAAGGGCAAAATAAACAATCAAAAACAGAAATATGCAAACAGCACTGATTATAATTGGGATTCTAGTGGCCGCATTCGTGATTTTAAATATCTACGCCCGCGTTATAATGAAAAAAACTCCACCGGTAGCAGATCACAAAAACATATTGACGCTTACTGAAAAGAATTTTCAGCAACAGACAAAAAACAAAGTTGTAATAGTTGATTTCTGGGCAGCCTGGTGTGCCCCTTGCCGCATGATGGCTCCTGTTTTGAACGATGTGGCCAATGAATTATCCGATAATTCGGCTGTAGGTAAAATAAACATTGAAGAACAAAAGTCACTTGCCGACAAATTTAAAGTTCGCAGCATTCCAACGCTGATTCTTTTTAAAAATGGCGTTGAAATTAAACGCTTTGTAGGAGTTAAGCAGAAAGATTTTATATTGCAACAAATAAAAAATGCTTGATTCACGAAAATTTAGACAAAAATAGTTGAATGACAAAAATATCAAAATTACTTATTTCTAAAAGGATCATCATACTTGCCATTCTGGGTGGATTAACTTACATCGCCAGTAGTTATCTGGGTATTTCATTGTTATATATTATTTTATTCGGCATATTTACGGGTGTTATTTTCGGCAAAGTATTTTGTCGTTGGATGTGCCCCATAGGATTCTTTATGGAAATGATAATGGGCGGAGGCGGTAAAAATCAGTTTTCCAACATGTATCAATACCACAAATTAGGATGTCCCATTGCCTGGGCTTCCGGTTTACTAAATAAATGGTCAATATTCAAAATCAAAGTCAATACCGATTCTTGCATCAAGTGTGGAAAATGTGATAAAGAATGTTACATTTCTGCACTTGAACCTGCAAAATTCAGTTTGTACAAACCTGAAAAACAAAAACCGGGGGACAGTTATTCCTGCTCTAAATGTCTGAAATGTGTAGCAGCTTGTCCAAATGGGAGCTTGAAATATAAAATATAAGGAAATGCAAAGAAAGAATGAATTCAGAAAGATAAATTTCATATTGGAACAAATAGTTGATAAAAAGCGGGTTGATTTTTTTTAAATCAACCCGCTTTTTTATTAAATTGAGAATTTATTGAGATATAAGTCAAGCTAACATTGCCATAAAATAAATATTTTAATAGAAAATACTCTTTTTTGACAGTAGGAAATACAAACAATACCTGTCTAACTAACAGAATCGATTTAAAAAAGCATGTCAGAACAACAAATAATACAAGCCATACTAAACGGCGACAATTCAAAATTTGAATTGTTGGTAGAGAAATACCAAACTATGGTGTTTCGAACGGCTATGGGATTTGTTCACAGTAAAGAGGATGCTGAGGATCTGACACAGGATGTGTTTATCAGTGCATTTCAATCAATAGCAAAATTTCAGGGTAATTCAGAATTTTCAACCTGGTTATATCGTATAACGGTAAACACGTCCATTAATCAGTTAAACCGGAATAAACACTGGGCATTCCTGCAGATTGCAGGTGAAATGCTTCAAAATTTATTCAGCAAAGAAAGCCAAGATAAAAACCCACATCAGGAATTAGAACAAACGGAACGGGATACTGCAATCCGTAAGGCTATCGACTCACTTCCTGAAAAGCAGAGAACTGCATTTGTGTTAAGCAAATACGATGATTTGACTCAAAAAGAAATTGCAGCGATTATGCAAAGTACCGAAGGATCGGTAGAACAGCTTTTGCAGCGGGCAAAAGCAAGTCTTCAAAAAAAATTATCAACCATAGTAGGAAAAGAATAGAATTGTTGTCTAATCAAATATAAGAACAAAAGGAATGAAAACAGATGACTACATAAAAGAATATGTTGAGAGGGAAAAACAAACGGAACACAATCCCTACTTAGCTACCCGTATCATGGCAAAACTACAAACGCCAAAGCGTAAAATCCCCGGCGTTTTACAAACCATGGCAGTTGCAGCCAGTATTGCCGGAGTTGTCATGATGGGAATTGGTATCGGAAATAGTTATACACCCGTTTCCGAAAAATATGCAGGGATTAATATCAATGACAGTGAGATCGAGAATTTTGAACTTTATAATAACGAAAGCCATGAATAAAACGAAGTTACTTAGTTGGATAGTGGCGTTACTCGTTATATTAAACCTGACCACCATAGGTACCATCCTTTATCATAATTACAGAGAAGTCATTAATAGCAAAACTATTGTGCTGGATACAGAAGGAAACAACATGCTTAATGGACGATATTTTAGACAGACACTGGGTTTTGATGACTCGCAGATGGAGGTATTCAGGGAAGCAAACCATGCATTCAGACCAAAAGCCAATGAAATAATTTTTCAGATTGATTCTTTGAAAAAGGAGATGTTTACCGAGTTGAAAAAGGACAAATCAGATAGCGCAAAATTAGAAATTTTATCGCGTAAAACCGGAGACTTGCATGCAGAACTGAAAAGGGAGACTAACAAGTTCTATCTGAAAATAAAAACGGTGTGCACGGCCCAGCAGTTGGAACAGCTGCAAGCTACTTTTACGCCTTTGTTCCGTAACGAACCCTGCGTTGGTAAGGGAATGAATCGTCAGGGTAAAGGCAGAGCTCATGGAAATGGATTTCGAAATCAACAAATAAATCAGTAAAATCAATTTAAATTTAGAAGACAATGAAAACGAAAGAAATTTTAATTGTGTTGGCACTTATTGCCACATTGGGTTTTGTAACGGCACAAGATAGGAAAACGGACACAGCAGAATCGAAAAAATCCTGCTATGTTGATACCAATAATAACAACTTGTGCGATAAGAATGAAAACAAAACCTGCACTACCGGTAATGGTAAAGGGCTTCAGGATGGAAGTGGACCCGGACACATAAATGGTCAATGTTTACATAACGGAAGTGGACTTAGAAATGGAAATGGCCGGGGTTTACACAACGGAACCGGACGCGGAAATGGTAACGGGCATGTTGCCAACTTTATAGATGCCAATAAAAATGGTGTTTGTGATCACAGCGAAACAGTTAAAAAGTAGAAAAACATTAAAAACTCAGACGAAAATGAAAACACGTTTATTAAAACCAGTCGTTCTAATGATGGCGATTTTATTTGCCTCCTGTGAACAAAGCGAGCTTAATTCGTTAGCAGATGATTCAAAAGGTAAAGCGTCAACTGAAGCGGGCAGTCTCTTGATTTTTACTACAAATGTTAGCAGTTTGACTCAGAATGATATTGATGGGTTACTGCTGATGCGGGAAGAAGAAAAAATGGCTCTTGATGTGTACGATAATTTTTATAAAACCTACGGAATTGTTACTTTCGATAAAATTTCGAACAGTGAGAAACGTCACACAGAAGCTGTTTTGGCACTTATCAATCACTTTGGATTAACTGACCCGGCTCTCGCAGAACCCGGCAAGTTTTCCAATCCGTCCATTCAGGCTTTGTACGATCAATTAATTGCTGCAGGTTCATCAGCCAATTTGGCTTTGAGTACAGGTGCATTTATTGAAGAATATGACATTGCCGATTTGAAAAAGTTGATTGCAGAAACAACCAATACTGATATTATTCGGGTTTATACCAACTTACTGGAAGGTTCTGAAAATCATCTTCGTGCTTTTGTGAGATCACTTGCAAGTCGGGGCGTAGTATATTCAGCACAAATACTTTCCGCTGAAGATTTTGATGCAATTATTGCAGGCACAAATTCTAACCAGGGTGGTGTTCAAGGTAATGGCAGAGGATTTAGGGGTGGAAAATAAAAATAAATCAGTCGAAAGTATTATTTTTTAAATTTAAGAACCTAATTTTTTTTATAAGCGAGGCCGGAGAAATCCGACCTCGCTCTATTTTATAGCATGCCCCCTAAATCTCCGCCAGCCGGCGGAGGACTTCAAGAGGATTCATGTAACTATTGGCATTTAGTGAAAACAATAACTAACTTTGTTAGGTAAGAGAATAAACATTTATTGAAATTCATGATAATAGACTAAAAGCCAGATTAATAAAATTTATTCAAACAAACATTTTTTTCAATTGATTTTAAGCCCTTTCTAAATATATTTAGATACCATATAAACTGCGACAAACAGTAAAAACACGGCAAACACTTTTTTGAATATTGCCGAAGGTAATTTTACCCCCAGTTTGGAACCGAAAAAAGTACCGGCTAAAATTCCGAGTGCAATTAAACACGCAAATAAAATATTCAAATGTCCATTATTAGCGTAAATAATAACACTCGGCAAACCTACAGGTAATTGCAAGGCAGCCAACGAAGTGGCTACAGCAGCTTTCGGATTGTAATGAAAAACTCCGATAAGCAAGGGAACAATTACTATTCCTCCTCCTTTACCAAAAAGACCCGCAAAAATTCCGGCACCTATACCCACTACAAGATACATCCAAATAGGTTTACTTGTTACTGGAAGATCTTCAGTTATCGGTTTTTCCTTTTTCCTGAAATAGGAAAAGAAATCAAAATAGCTCAATGCAATGTAAAACAAAATTCCGGCATATAACTTAGCCAACAGGCTTTCGCTGATATTCACAGCAAATTCACCTCCAACAAAAGAGCCCAGAAATAATCCCAGGGCAATCCACAATGACTCCCGAATTTGAATGAGTCCGGCTTTGTAATATGAAATAACACCTAAAATTCCAACCGGCAGAAGCATAGAAGCCAACGATATAGCGTTTGCATCGAGAATATCCATGCCAAAAATAACAATCAGGGATGGAACTATCACTATTCCGCCGCCAATACCAAATAAACCGGATAAAACTCCTACTGCTATTCCGAAAATTAATAAGCCTATTTCTGTCATTTTTAATTAATTTGATAAAGTGAAATATATTCAGATAATTGAATAAAAATATAATTTAACTTATTCCGCAATTCGGACATTCACCTCCCGTCGGTTATTTGGGTAATAAAGTAATTCTACTATTTCTTCAGTAATCAGTTTATCAACCAAACTCTTTACATGAGGCTTTGGCATAGATAATCGACATCCGATTTCGAACATAGACTATAATATTGTATCGGGTAAAAACACCTAATACATTTAATGAACCAGTATTGAGATCGGTTTTCGCACGAATGGATCGTGTAAAAATTTTTGGAAGTAAGGGCTGAATGGAAATTAAATTTTTAAAGAACGAAACAATGAAGTTTTGCTAATTCCTTATCATTTAGCCCTAAATATTCAGTTTAAAAATTGATACAAAGATATAAATATTATGTCATAGCAATTATTTATTTGTCGGAATTTAACGGATGAAATTGAGAAGATCAATGATTTGACCGATTTTAGAAGCTAATAACTTAAAATCCATAAATAAACAATTCAACTGTTCAACATTATTTCTTACCTTTGTCGTTCAAAATTTAAAACCATTTGTAAGGTTCAAAGAAGTATGATAAAAGTAACATTTCCCGACGGTTCGGTACGTGAATTTGCCAAAGGCATCACCGGACTAGAATTAGCTGAAAGTATCAGCTCGCGGTTAGCACAAGAAGTGCTGGCCATTAGTGTCAACGAAGAAATCCGCGACCTCACCCGCCCCATTGAAACCGATTGTGCTATCAAGTTGCACAAGTGGGACGACGAAGAAGCCAAACACGCTTACTGGCACAGTTCCGCTCACTTGATGGCCGAAGCCTTGCAGGAGTTGTATCCTGGTATTAAATTCGGCATCGGACCAGCAATCGAAAATGGATTTTACTACGATGTAGATCCGGGTGAAGCATCCATCAAGGAAACTGACCTGGCCGTTATCGAAGCTAAAATGATAGAACTGGCTGCCCGCAAAGAAGCCATCGTTCGTAGTGATATAAGCAAAGCCGAAGCCCTGAAATTTTTTGGAGATTTAGGCGAAGTATATAAAACCGAGATGATCCAGGATCTGACCGATGGAACTATTACCTTGTACAAACAAGGCAATTTCACCGATCTTTGCCGCGGACCACACTTGCCTAACATGGGTAGTATAAAAGCTATCAAAGTGTTGAGCGTAGCGGGTGCTTACTGGCGCGGTGACGAAAAGCGGAAACAACTTACGCGTATCTACGGCATCACTTTCCCTAAAAAGAAAATGCTTGACGAATACCTGGTTATGCTGGAAGAAGCAAAAAAACGTGACCACCGCAAAATAGGTAAAGAACTGGAATTATTCATGTTCTCCGAAGCAGTTGGAAAAGGTCTTCCTATGTGGTTACCTCGCGGTACGGCATTGCGCATGCGATTGGAAGAATTTTTGAAAAAAATCCAACGTCGCTTCGAATACCAACAAGTGATGACTCCCCATATCGGTAACAAACAATTATACGTTACTTCGGGTCACTATGCCAAATACGGAAAAGATTCGTTCCAACCTATCCACACACCGGAAGAAGGCGAAGAATATTTTCTAAAACCAATGAACTGTCCTCACCACTGTGAAATTTACAAGTTCAAACCACGTTCGTACAAAGATCTGCCTCTTCGGTTTGCCGAATTTGGTACGGTGTACCGCTACGAACAAAGCGGTGAATTGCACGGTTTAACCCGTGTACGAAGTTTCACACAGGATGACGCGCATATTTTCTGTCGCCCCGACCAGTTGAAAGAAGAGTTTATGAAAGTAATAGATATTATCTTTATTATTTTCAAGGCATTGGAATTCGAAAACTTTGAGGCTCAAATTTCACTTCGCGACCCTAACAACAAAGAAAAATACATTGGTACCGACGAAAACTGGGAAAAAGCCGAAAGCGCTATCGTGGATGTTTGTCGCATAAAAGGACTGAAAGCAAAAGTAGTACTTGGCGAAGCAGCATTTTACGGACCAAAACTCGACTTTATGGTACGCGATGCTATTGGTCGTAAATGGCAGCTGGGAACTATTCAGGTGGATTACAACTTACCCGAACGTTTCGAACTGGAATACACCGGTGATGACAACCAAAAACACCGCCCGGTAATGATTCACCGTGCACCGTTTGGTTCCATGGAACGTTTCGTAGCCGTACTGATTGAACATACAGCAGGTAAATTCCCGTTGTGGCTGACACCCGACCAGGTAGTAATTTTGCCTATCAGCGAAAAATTCAACGACTATGCTTTTAAAATAGCCAAGGAAATGAATGCTCAGGATATTCGTGTAACCGTAGACGACCGCAACGAAAAAATCGGACGCAAAATACGCGATAACGAATTGAAAAAGATTCCGTATATGCTGGTTGTAGGTGAAAAAGAAGCCGAAAACGGTGAAGTAGCAGTTCGTCGTCAGGGCGAAGGCGACAAAGGAAGCATGAAAGTAGCTGAATTTGCCAAAATGATTACCGACGAGGTGGAAAGTTTAATTAAAAAAGCTGAATCAATTTAAATAATCATTTTTAAACGCTTTTGGGTGCTTCGCAGGCCTAAAGGTTTATTCTAAAAAAAAACGCGAATCGATAGTATCGGTTCGCGTTTTTTTTTAGAATATTTTGCTCGGAATCAACATTTGATCTATTTTTTAAAACTATATTTCGTTTTTCAAAATAATCTTGTATCTTTGTCTCAAATAATACAGCGAATGAGAATTGTAACATTTACGGCTATAAAAGATTTTATTTTAAATCATGCCAATGCTGATAAAGCACTTCGTGAATGGTATAAAAAAACCAGTCAAAGTAATTGGACTTGTTTCGCAGAAATAAAGCAGACATTTAATAGTGTAGACAGTGTGGGAAACAATCACTTCGTTTTCAACATAAAAGGAAATGACTACAGACTAATTGCCATAGTTATTTTTGCATCTAAAAAAGTGTACATTCGTTATATTGGAACTCACAAGGACTATGATAAAATAGACAGCAAAAACACATAAAATTATGGCAAAGATAAATACAGAAGCCCAATACAAAGGGGCCTGCGAAAGAATAGAGGAACTGCTAAAAGAAGTAGGAAACGAGACACCAGCCAATAATAAAGAATTCATTGAATTGGATCTGTTATCAGACCTGGTAGCCGATTACGAAGAAGAACATTATCCTATTGAATCACCAACATTAGTAGATGTAATCAAACTTCGAATGTACGAAATGAAACTAAATCAGGTAAAACTATCCGAAATGTTGGGCGTAAGCACTTCGCGTATCAGCGAATATTTATCCGGTAAAAGCGAGCCGACCCTAAAAGTTGCACGAGAAATAAGTAAAAAATTAAACATTGATGCCCGAATTATTTTGGGAGTCTAAACATTTATAAATCAAAGTAAAAGAAGTAAAACCTCAAAGCATACGAAGTACCTTTGAGCGTTTCTGAATAAATCAATTTAAACGCTTTTGGGTGCTTCGCACTCCAAAAGCGTTTAATAAAAAACGCGAACCGATAGTATCGGTCCGCGTTTTTATATTCCCGACCTATTTCCTTCAATTTTTTTTCGCCTTAATACCGCAACCAATGGCAACAGTAGTGGCCTGGACAATAGGTTTATTTGCCAACAAAGCATCCACAGCTGATTCTACGTATTTCTTGCTGACATCATTCTCGTCGGAATAATTATCGTCTATAGCTCCAATGTAACGTACAATATTTTTGCCATCTTCTTTATTTAGCAAAAAAACATGTGGAGTTTTAGTAGCTCCGTATTGAGGATAAATTTTTTGACCATCATCGAATAAATACGGAAAGGTAAATTCTTTTTCCTTTGCCCGAACCTGCATGGCTTCAAAGCTATCGGTTGGCTCCAGTTTCGGATCGTTTGGATTTATTGCAATGACCGGATAACCCAAGGATGCATATTTTTCATTCAAAGCTATAATCCGATTTTCGTACGCTTTTGCATACGGACAATGATTGCAGGTAAAAATAACGATAAAACCTTTATTATCTGTATATTGGGATAACGAAACCATTTCATTATCAACATTTTTTAATTGGAAATCGGTAGCTACATCTCCTATTTTATACCCTTTTTGTACAGTTGCCAACTGTTGTCCTTGAACTGAAATAGTCAGGAATAATATGGCACTTAAAATAAATTTTATTTTTTTCATATTGCTTGTTTTATAAATGATTGTTGATGATTTGAATTAATTCTTTTTTTTGTAGTTTATTTTCTTTGAATTCTAATTTTTCCCCGTTTCGATAGATCACAGTAGCCGGAATGGCACCGCTCCAGGTATTGTCAATAGTCGGTATCCATTCATTCATTCGTTTGTTATCATCCAAAATATATACGTCAGCCTCAATTTTATTTTTCAACAAAAAAGGCCTTACCCGTGATTCCTTCTCCCTGGCGAGATCCAGACTCACCAGTATCATTTTAAAACGAGGGTTTTGGCTATAACTTTTGTTCACCGCCATAAATTCGGGTAATTCCTCCACGCAAGGTTTGCACCAGGTCGCCCAAAAGTTTATCACATACAGTTTATTATCTTTTTTATTTATTATCGTTTGAAGTTCTGCAAAACTCACTGTTTTTAAAATTTGCTTTTGATTAGAGCCTGCAACCGATACCGTTAATTTTTCATTGCTATTTTGACTAAAACCTTGAAGACACAATAGGGATAGGGAAAGAATAAACACTTTTCTCATGGTAGTTTTCAATCTCAAACAAATACTTTGCACAATTTGTTTGAAAAGTGGCTGAAAAATTTTAATAACGCATATATTTTGGGAACTAAGTACCCGCGATTTGTAATCGAACAACAAATAAGATAACTTTGGTAATACTTCTATTTCGCAATAAAAAAAAAACGAACCACAGGAGGCACAATAGTTCACAATAGAAAAAAATGTTTATAAAAGAGTTTTAAGGCTTAATTAATTTAGGTATTTATATCCATTTTTTTTGTGTCCTCTTGTGCTCCCGATAGCTATCGGGATGGTTTTAAAAAAATGGAACAGAAGCAAAGTCTTTCTTTTATTCTTCACGTAAATATGATTTAGTACACTCTAATTATCAACACATTACAACTTGCTATATAGTAGAATAAAGATTAAATGGTATGTTTTCAACCTCATTCTGTTTCAATATTTTTTTTATAGGCATATTTATTTTCCATCAGGTAAAAGAATGGAGAGCTGGCAAAAAAGTGTGAATCATGTAACTTTTCCCCAAAGTTTTGTAACTCTTACCGGGACAATGATAATTAACTTTGTGCTGTAGTGAAAAAGTCACTCACAATGAAAAATTAGACTAAAAAAAATGAAAAAAAAATTACTTATTATTTTCTCTGCGTTAATTTTGTTTTTAATTCCGAATGCTTCACACGGACAATCAATTGATTTGGGAACTGCAGCAGATTTCGTCCTATTTACCACTAGCGGAGCAGTAACCAACACAGGTATTTCAAATTTCACAGGTCAAGTAGGTACAAATAGTGGCTCCAGCACCGCTTTCGGTAACGTAAACGGAGCGATGCATGACACTGATGGTATTACAGAAAAAGCAGCAGTTGACTTACTAACGGCCTATAATAAACTGAACAGCAAGGTCAAAACCCACGATCATGCAGCATTACTTGGAAACGGTGAAACTCTATTTGCAGGAGTGCATTTTATATCTGGGTCATCTACATTAAACTTAGACCTTACATTAGATGCTCAGGGAAATGAAAATGCAGAATTTATTTTTCAAATACAAGGAACCTTCTCCACAGGTGCTAATTCTAAAATTCACTTAATAAATGGAGCAAAAGCGTGTAATGTATACTGGAAAGTAGAAGGTCTTGTAAACATGGCTTCCGGAACATATATGAGAGGAAATGTTATCGCCAATAATGCTGCCATCGTTATGAATGCAAACGACACAATTGAAGGAAGAGTTCTTTCTACGACGGGAGCCATTTCGGTAAATAAAATATTGGCATATACTCCAACAGGTTGTTCAGCGCCACATCTTACAGGGCCAGTAGTGACGAGCCTCAAATCCACAGCATGTTATTCTTTGTTTTCCGGGAACGGAACAGTTACAAATGCCGGCATATCGAAAGTAATGGGTGATGTAGGAACAAATGTTGGTCTAACCAACGGTTTTGACGCATTATTAGTAGCCGGTACTATTCATGCTAATCCGGATGTCAGTACAGCTAATTGTGCCACCGATTTACTTGCAGTGTATTCTGCAATGAATCTAATTCCGGCAGATATACAGTTACTTTATCCAGCTCAATTTGGTAACGATCTGGTTCTTACTCCTCACACTTACCTCCTGAATTCAGCTACAGTATTAACGGATACTCTTTACCTCAATGCACAAAATGAAGAAAATGCTATTTTTGTTATCAAAATAAAAGGTGCACTTTCAACAAGTACAAAATCAAGAGTACATTTGATTAACGGCGCGCTGGCAAAAAATGTATATTGGATCGTTGATGGTCCCGTAGATATAAGTGCCAATTCAATTTTTAGAGGAATTATTATTTGTAACAACGGAGCAATAGACTTAAAGTCAGGCGTTATCCTTGAAGGGAAAGCACTTACAACTACAGGTGCACTGACTACGGCTGCAGTTACAACTACAATGGTTCCCGATTGCACCAATGTTGGCACTGGTACTATTGACACGAAAAGCAGTAATAGCGCAGTAACTATTGCTCCAAATCCTTTCAGTTCATATACCACTATTATACTGAATGATCCTTCGCAAACAAAAGTACGTGAGATTAGGATTTATAATTCATTGGGTAAAGAAGTATTGAACACAACTGTAAAAGATCAGGTTACCACTATTAATACCAGTGATCTTAACTCTGGAATTTATTTTTATAAAGTGATTGAGAATAACAAAACCATTCAAACAGGCAAACTAATTTCCCAACAATAAACCAATCATACTAAGAATGCCCGTTGTACTGATAACAATCAGTACAACGGGCTTTTTTTTGTTAAAACGCACTTATTTTTGATTGATAACAATTATCTTGAAGCATGTTTAACTTATGAAAATTTTGTGCCAACTAGCATATAGGATACCTTATTTATCAATTATTGAGGTTCTAAAACTGAAATCATAGAAAAAAGAGAGTATCTATATAAAAATGTGTGAATCATGTAAATTCTAATTAAAGTTATGTAACAAAAAGGAAAGTGAAAGCATCTATTTTTGTATCGTAATACTAAATAATTAAAACAAAACATAGTATGAAAACAAAACTACTTCTTGCAATAACTGCAATCTTACTGCTTTCAATGCCGAATAATTCATTCGGACAGACAATAAACCTTGGAACAACTGCTGATTTTGTTCTCTTCTCCACCAATGGAGCAATAACCAATACTGGAATTTCACAGCTCACTGGTAATGTTGGAACCAACAATGGCTCCAGTACAGGTTTCGGAAATGTAAATGGCGTAATGCACGATGCTGATGGTGCAAGCGCACAATGTGCAAAAGATTTATTAATTGCTTACGGACAAATCAACACAGCAACTCCTACTTTTTTTCCTGCCCCACTTCTTGGAAACGGAGCAACTCTTGTACCTGGTGTATATTCTATTACGGGTGCATCAACATTAAACTTAGGACTCACATTAGATGCCAAGGGGGATGAAAATGCAGAATTTATTTTTAAAATTCAGGGAACTTTTTCCACAGGAGCAAATTCGAAAATTCATTTAATTAATGGAGCTAAGGCATGTAATGTTTACTGGAAAGTAGAAGGTCAGGTCAGTTTGGCTTCAGGCACTTTCATGAGAGGAACAGTGATTGCAAACAATTCGGCCATTATTGCCACTACAAATGACACGATAGAAGGAAGATTGCTTTCTACAGCAGGAGCAATTACTATCGACGGCGTGTTGGCCTATACACCTATAGGTTGCGGAAGCCCGGTTCTTTCAGGACCTGCAGCTCCAGACCTTTTATCAACGGCCTGTTTTGCTTTATTTTCGACCAATGGATCGGTTACAAATGCCGGGATATCACACATTCTGGGTGATGTCGGCACTCAAGTGGGTTCAACCACCGGTTTCGATGCATTGTTAGTAGACGGAGCTATCCATCCCATTCCAGATGGTACGACAGCGAAAAGTGCTGCCGACCTGCTAACCGTTTATAATTATCTGAATGTTTTACCGGATGATATTGAGTTATTATATCCTGCCCAATTCGGACATAATCTCGTTCTCACACCTCATACATACATTATGAAAGCTGCAGCAGCTTTAACCGATTCACTTTACCTGAATGCATTGGGTAATGCAGATGCAGTATTTGTAATCAAGATAAACGGAGCACTTACTACAAGTACGCACTCAAGAGTTGTTTTGATAAACGGAGCTCAGGCCAAAAATGTATTTTGGAAAATTGAAGGTGCGGTTACCATTGACGATTATTCTGTTTTTTGTGGAACTATAGTTTGTAATAATGGTGCCTTGGGTGCTATCAATACCGGAGTCACTCTTAATGGTAGAGCACTCACTACCAATGGTGCATTAACAACCACATCCATCACCACAACTATGCTTCCTGTTTGCCAAACAACAGGTATTGGCTCAATTGATGCTAAAGAATCAAATGCAGTTAGCATTGCACCTAATCCTTTCAATAAGTCAACTACGATTATCATTAACGATGCTTCGCAGATTAACAACTGCGTAGTAAAAATTTATAACGTATTGGGTAAAGAAGTAATGACTACATCTGTCACCAAACATGGAACTACACTTGAAACAAGCGATCTTCGTTCAGGAATCTATTTCTATAAAGTGATTAGTAATAATAAAACCATACAAACCGGCAAACTGATTTCTCAACAGTAAATCATATTAAATTGAGAATCCACTGTGCTGAAAGTATCAGAACAGTGGATTTTTTTTTCAAAATCAAAAGCGGATTTTTTTTATACTGAATAAGATCGCCAAAATTAAGTTCCCATCCCGATACCAATCGTGGTTTCTCAAATTTTAAAAAACCAAACCGACGACCGAATGATACACAGAAAAAAATTAATAAAAACACTGGTTTTAATTTTCAGTATAATACTAATTATTCTGGTTGTTGTAATACTATTTATTTCACCAATTACCAAGTATGTAGTGGAGAAATATGATATAAAATATACAGGACGTCAAATCACCATGGACTGGGCGTATGTGAATCCGGCTACAGGATATATTCATTTCAGTGAGCTCGAGATCCACGAGTTAAACAGTGATAGCATTTTCCTTTCATCCAAGGGTGTAAGTGCCAATATCGCCCTAAGTAAACTATTCTCGAGGACCTTCGAGATTTCGGAACTCACATTAGAGAAACTAAATGGAGTCGTCATTCAGGATGAAAAAGAGTTTAATTTCAATGATTTAATTCGGAAATTTACACCGAAAAAGGAAAAATCTACTTCTTCGAAATCACCTTTTCGGTTTAATATTCTCAAAATAGACATCAAAGACAGTGAAATTCACTATATTGACAAACAGGTCCCGGTAGACTACTTTATCAAAAATGTCAATATTGAAAGCGATGGTAAGCGATGGAATGTAGATTCGATAGCCATACGATTTTCTTTTTTATCGGGGACTAAAAGTGGTGATATGAAAGGTATCTTTTCCATGAATTTTAAAAATAAGAATTATCGTTTTGATGTTGCTGCACATAAATACGATTTAAAGATTTTAGAACCCTACCTGAAAGATTTAAAGAAATATGGAAGCTTTTCGGCATACCTGGAAGCTGATTTGAAGGCAAAAGGAAATTTTAAGGATGCAACAGATGTAACTTTTTCGGGACTGCTGGCGCTGAATGATTTTCATTACGGGAAAAATCCGAAAGAGGATTATGGTTCCTTTGATAATCTGGCGGTATCCATTTATGAGCTAAGTCCAAAGAACAATAAATACCTTTTCGATTCAGTTACGCTTAAACACCCTTTTTTTAGATATGAACGATACGATGAATTAGATAACCTGCAAAATATGTTTGGGAAATTTGGATCCAACCTTGCAGCTGCCAAATCATCTCCCTCCCGATTTAACCTTGTAGTGACAATAGGTAAATACATAAAAGTATTATCGACTAATTTTTTTAGAAGCGATTATCACATAAATCGCCTGGCGATTCATGATGGAAATTTGGAGTACAACGATTATTCGTTGAGCGAAAAATTTGCCGTCGCATTAAATCCTTTAAATTTTGTTGCAGATTCCATAGATAAAAAGTACAAACGAGTAAATGTTTATTTAAAATCGGGCATTAAGCCATATGGTAATGCCTACGTCAGTTTAAGTATAAATCCAAAAGACAGCGGGGATTTTGATTTGAAATATATGATAGAGAAAATACCTGTCTCCTTGTTTAACCCATATACTATTGCCTATACGTCATATCCGCTGGACAGGGGAACCATTGGGCTAAATGGCACCTGGAAGGTGAGAAACAGTATCATAAAGAGTCACAACCATTTACTTATTATTGACCCCCGGGTAACCAAGCGTACTAAAAACAAAAACTCCCATTGGTTACCGGTTCCACTTTTAATGTCATTTTTACGTGAGAATAATAATGTGATTGATTACGAAATTCCAATTACCGGCGATTTGAAGAATCCTAAATTCCAATTCAGGGATATTTTCTTCGATTTATTGACAAATATATTTGTGAAACCGCCAACAATACCTTATAGAATACAGGTAAAAAACATTGAATCGGACATAGAAAAATCACTCACTTTGAAATGGGAAATGCGAAACAGTTCGTTGGTACCCGATCAGGAAAAGTTTATAAAAAGAATGGCCGAATTTCTGGTAAAAAATCCAAAGGCATCTATTAGAGTTAATCCGCAACTGTATACCGCAAAAGAAAAAGAATACATGCTGTTTTTTGAAGCCAAGAAAAAGTATTTTTTGGCAATACATCCTCAAAAGGCTATATCTTTAAGTGAAAAGGATTCAGTATCAGTGGAGAAAATGTCCATAAAAAACAGTTTATTCATCAGATATTTAAACAAACAAATAACTGATTCTATGCTATTTACCGTACAGGAGAAATGTAGCACACTAATCGGCGAAAATCATATAAATGTTAAATTCAGACAACTGAACAAAGAAAGAGTAAATACTTTCATCTCTTATTTCAAGAAAGAGGGAGTAGAAAAGCGGGTAATAATAACATCTGGTAAAAGCATAATTCCTTACAACGGCTATTCTTTCTTTAAAATCAAATATAAAGGTGAATATCCAAAAACCTTATTAAAGGCATACAAGAAAATGAATGATTTAAACAATAAAGCACCAAGAAAAAAGTTCAAAAAGGAACGTAATTAAAACCTGCAATGATCAATTATTTCCTTGATTGATTGAAATCAGCCTATTAGCATACAAAAACAGTTAAATAGGTGTGAATTATGTAACTTATAAATGTTTAAATGTAACATTTCATTAATAATATAATATATATTTGTATAGTATTAAGTACAGCTATAAAAACAAATAATGCTACTCCTTAGTTTTGGGAAAAATTTACTATTAAAGACTATCAAAATTTAGCTCAATTGAATTCGTTAGTGATACAAAGAAAGACAATACAATGATTATTACTAATTATCAGATTCGCATCACAAAAGAAAACTCAAAAAAAATAAGCACACATAATTTTAAATAAATCCTTGATCAATAATTTTTAGTATATTTTTCCCTATATAAATTTCAGAGATCCAACAAAAAAAAATTACTTGATAATTACGTTAAGATGGAAAAAAAAGACACACATGAAAAGAAAAGGCCGAATCGGGTAATTAAAGCAAAAGACTTTGCAACCACACAATCCATAAAGCTCAGCGAAAAAACAATGGCTCAAACGGAAGCGGCTAACAATTTTTTAACAGATTTTGCTGACGTCATTCTGTTTGTCACCCGAATCTTTAAAAATACATTTTCGCGCGATTTTGAATTCAAAGAATTTTTTCTACAATGCTATCAAATTGGATATAAAACGGTACCACTCATTTCGGTTATCGGTGCTATCATAGGTTTAGTGCTAACTATTCAATCACGACCGGTGCTGGAAGATTTTGGGGCTGTTAATATGCTCCCGGGAATGGTAGCCGTATCTCTGATCAGAGAGATGGGTCCGGTGATAACGGCACTTATTTGTGCAGGAAAAATTGGTTCGGGTATGGGAGCGGAATTAGGCTCCATGAAAGTCACCGAACAAATTGAAGCCATGGAAGTGTCCTCAACAAATCCTATGCGGTTTTTAGTTGTAACCCGAGTATTGGCAGCTACCCTTATGATACCCTTATTGATTTTATACGCCGATGCAATGGGTATTTTGGGAAGTTGGGTTGGTGCAAACATCAAAGGCTCAGTCTCTTTTACCTTATTTTTCTCCCAGGCATTCAGTCATATTGATTTTATGGATTTGTTTCCTGCATTAATTAAATCCTTTTTCTTTGGTGCTGTTATCGGATTAGTTGGTTGTTATAAAGGATATAATGCCGGGAGAGGAACAGAAAGTGTTGGAAAAGCAGCAAATTCGGCTGTAGTACTGGCATCACTGTTGGTGATAATTGTAGATTTAATTGCTGTACAAATAACTGATATGATGGTATTATGAACGAAGAAAAGAAAGAGAATACAGATATATCTAAGTTGAAAATGATAACCAATGAAGCAGTTATAGAAATCAATAATCTTCAGATATCATTTGGCCAGCAGAAGGTTTTAAAAGATGTTACATTAAAACTCTTTAAAGGCGAAAATTTAGTGGTGCTTGGGAAATCAGGCAGTGGGAAATCCGTTTTAATAAAATGCATAGTTGGTTTATTAAATTCCGATGGTGGAACCATAGAAGTCTTTGGAGAAAATATCATTGACATGAAAGCTAAAAAAATGGCTGAAATAAGGAAGAAAATAGGTTTTCTTTTTCAAAGCGGTGCCTTGTACGATTCGATGACAGTGAAAGAAAATCTGGAATTTCCTTTGCGAAGAGTTAGAAAAGGTCTGACTGAAAAAGAAATTGCAGAGAAGACAAATGAAGTTTTAGAAAATGTTGGCCTGGCTGATGCTTTGAATAAAATGCCATCACAACTTTCGGGAGGAATGCGTAAAAGAATAAGTTTAGCCCGTACCATTATAGTGGATCCAATGATTATGTTGTACGATGAGCCCACAACCGGTTTAGATCCTGTTACATCCGACGAAATCAGTACTCTCATTAATGAAGTTCAAAAAAAGTATAAAACATCCTCTATAATTATCACCCATGATATTGAATGTGCCAGGGCAACTGCCGACCGCGTTATCATGTTAAAGGACGGAGAAGTATATCTGGAAGGCAGCTTTGAGTCCTTCGAAAACTCAACTGACCCATTAATCAATTCATTTTTTAAATAATCATTCAATACAGTTAATTTATCAACGATATGAAAAATCATACACAAAAATTTAAAGTTCGCTTAGGACTGTTTGTTGCAGGAGGATTGACGCTCTTTGTTCTTGCCATATTTATTATTGGGAAGCAAAAGAATTTATTTAATCCGGTGTTTAAACTAACCAGTACATTTTATAATGTAAGTGGATTGCAGGTTGGGAATAATATCCGCTTTTCAGGGATTAATGTAGGGACTGTTGACAATATAAGCATCATTAATGATTCAACGGTCAAGGTAGAAATGTTAATTAGAAAAGAAGTGAATCAGTTTATTAAATCGGATTGCAAAGTGGGTATAGGTTCTGAAGGGCTTATAGGCGATAAACTGTTAATAATCTCCCAGGGAAGCAATGAAGCTCCATTGGCAAGAGATGGACAAGCGATAGCATCTGTGGAGCCTATAGAAACAGATGCCATCATGAAAAGTTTGCAGGTAACAGCCGGTAACGTTGAGGTCATCACCAATCAGCTTGCTGAAATAACGGTAAAAATCAACAAAGGGAAAGGAACTCTTGGCCGTTTAATTCAGGATGAGGGCATAGCCGAAAACTTGAATCAAACCATTGTGAATCTTAAGAAAAGTTCCAAAGGCTTGGATCAAAACATGGAAGCTGCCAAACACAATTTTCTGTTGAAAGGTTTTTTCAATAAGAAAGCTAAAGCAGCAGAAAAGAAGAAAGAGGATGCTGCAGAAAAAAGAAAAGAAGCAGCAGAAGATAAAAACAAATAATTATTCAGGGGACGAGCTAAAATATTGAATACCTCTATAACTAATTCAAAAATAGAAATTTAAAACATCGGCACACTGATTTTTTAAGCGTTTCTGAATTTCATTTTACTCTTCTGCCATTTACAAGCTGGCTAAATGGTTTTATCTTGTTCGTTTTCACATCTTTATTTTTGGCACTATTACGAATAAGATAAATAATAATTTTTTATTTTAATTCTCAATAATGGAATTGACACATAACCCCGAAAGCTATTCGGGGCTATGTGTTTAAATTTCAAATTTGTTACCTACCGATACACTATAAAGCCCTTTTTCAATTAGGGTTTAAATAGTTAATCTCATAACGTTCACTTATTTTATCGGAATCTGTGACCTTTCAACTCTTTTTTAATTAGTATGTGGTTCCTCCCGAAAATTCTCTAAAAAAACAAGATAGTAAATCGCAGTATTTATATCTATAGTTTGCACATTTAATTCCTTTCGCATACCACACTTACGCTCCTTTCATAATCAGGCAGATGATATTCACTGCCTGAAACCATTAAACACAAAAACATGGATACATATACACAAAAATTTAAAATAAAATTAGGTCTGTTTGTTGCCTTAGGATTTGCAATTTTCATTTTAGCCATATTTATTATCGGGAAACAAAAAAACTTATTCAACCCGGTTTTTAAACTTACATCCACCTTCTCCAATGTTAGCGGATTACAGGTTGGGAATAATATTCGTTTTTCTGGAATCAATGTAGGTACTGTCGACAACATTGTAATAGTAAACGACACGACGGTAAGGGTTGATCTGATGATAAAAAAAGATGTGTGGCAATTTATCAAATCGGACTGTAAAGTAACATTGGGTTCAGAAGGGATAATTGGCGATAAACTCATAATGATCACACCGGGCAGCTCAAATGCTCCTTTAGCGAAAGAAGGTCAGGAACTTACTACTATTGAAACAATTGAAACAAGTACCATTATGTCGAGGTTAGATGCAACTACGGCGAATGCAGAGAACATTTCCAAACAAATTTCCGATATAACAGATAATATAAATACTGGAGATGGAACACTCAGTCGATTAATCAAAGATCCGATCCTTGCCGAGAATTTGAGTCAAACCATTTCAAATTTAAGTCTATTTTCCAAAGGATTAACAGGTTCTGATGTTATAATGTCAAGTTTGAAGGTAACAGCCGGTAATGCAGAAAATATTACCCAACAACTTTCCTTAATCATGAATAGAATCAACACCGGACAAGGAACGCTCGGTAGGTTAATTCAAGATTCAACTATAGCCGAAAATCTGAATCAGACGGTAATAAATCTAAGAAAAGGTTCCAAAGGATTGGTAGGAACAGATACCCTTATGTCCAGATTAAATATTACAGCCGGAAATGCTGAGATACTTTCAAAACAATTAACAGAGATGATGTATGAAATTAACGAAGGGAACGGAACCTTCGGTCGGCTAATCCGGGATACGGCACTGGCAGAAAATTTGAATCAAACCCTGATCAACCTGAAAAGGAGTTCCAAAGGACTGGATGAAAATATGACAGCTGTCAAACACAATATTTTTTTCAGACGATATTTTGAACGAAAAGCAAAAGAAACAGCAACCAAAAATGAAGTATTAAAAAAACAGGAGGTAACAAAAAGCGTAAAGGAATAAATATAATTAATGTTTTTGTACTAACCACCAAGTGAAAATTAAGCGACACACTCTGCAAGAAGGTTAGACAAATGAAATCAGCCGGAAGAATGTGTGAATTTTGCAAATATTAAAAATAAAATGTAACATTCTGAGCCATAAAGCCAACTACCTTTGTTGCGAAGTTAAAACATCCTCTCAAAAAGAAAAACAAAATGAAAACAAAACTACTTATTACAGTTACAGTGGCATTACTACTTTTAATGCCAAATAGTATTTTCGGACAATCTATTAATTTAGGGACTGCTGCAAATTTCGTACTCTTTTCAACAAATGGTTCGGTAAGTAACACGGGCATTTCGCAGCTAACAGGAAACATTGGAACCAACAATGGTTCGAGCACCGCTTTTGGAAATGTTAATGGTTTGATGCTCGATGGCGGTAGTGCAAGTGCACAATGTGCTGCCGATTTGCTGATTGCCTACAACAAATTAAATAGCACTGTACCTACTTTTTTCCCTGCTCCTTTGCTCGGGAACGGAGTTACACTTGAAGCAGGTGTTTATTCCATAGCTGAAGCTGCAACTTTAAACCTGGGTCTTACTTTGGATGCCAAAGGAAATGAAAATGCTGAATTTATATTTAAAATTAATGGATCCTTTTCTACAAATGCTAACGCTAAAATTTATTTGAAAAATGGAGCTAAAGCATGTAATGTATACTGGAAAATTGAAGGTCTGGTAAGCATGGCTCCGGCAACATTTATGAGAGGTACAGTAATAGCTAACAACGCGGCTATTATAGCTACCACCAACGATACCATAGAAGGCCGGTTACTATCTACCGCCGGTGCAATTACCGTTGATGGAGTGCTGGCATATACACCAGTAGGTTGCGGAAGTCCATTGCTCAACGGCCCAACAGCTCCAGATCTTAAATCTACTGAATGTTATGCTTTATTTTCGGCTAACGGATCGGTTACAAATACCGGCGTTTCTTCATTAATGGGTGATGTCGGAACAAACGTAGGTTTAACCAGCGGTTTCGATCCTCTTTTAGTCTCAGGTTCCATTCATCCAATTCCTGATGTTTCTACAGCTCAATGCGCAGCCGATTTAACCAGCGTATACAATTATCTGAACACTTTACCCGCTGATATTGAACTATTATACCCAGCCCAGTTTGGTAGAAACCTGGTACTAACTCCACATACTTACCTGATGAATGCTGCTGCAACATTTACCGATTCACTTTACCTGAATGCCCAAGGTAATGCTAATGCTGTTTTTGTTATCAAAATCAACGGTGCTTTAACAACAAGCACCTATGCAAAAGTACTTCTGATTAACGGAGCACAGGCAAAAAATGTGTATTGGTTGGTTGAAGGTGCAGTAAGTATAAATAACTATTCTGTGTTCTGCGGAACCATTGTTTCCAATAACGGTGCTTTGGGTGCTATTAATACCGGAGTTGTATTAAACGGTAGAGCACTTACAACCTCTGGATCTTTAACGGCTGCAGCAATAACCACTACCATGGCTCCTGTTTGTCCAACAACAGGTATAAGCTCTGTTGATGCTGAGAATGCAAAGGTGATTACCATCGCCCCTAATCCTTTCAGCAAATCCACAACTATCATCATTAATGATGCTACGCAAATAAATAACTGCGAAATAAAAATTTATAATGCAATGGGTAGTGAGGTAATCAATACGATCGTCACCAAACAAGGAACTACCCTCGACACAAGTGATCTTAGTTCAGGAATTTATTTCTACAAAATAATGAGTAACAACAAAACTATACAATCCGGCAAACTGATTTCACAACAGTAATCCGTTTTAATTCATAAACCTCTGTCCTGAGAAAATCAGTGCAGAGGTTTTTTTTATGTAAAAAAGTGAAGTTTAAATTGAAACGGAGCTTACTGATCTGGAAAAAAAACTTCGATCATTTCATTAATAAGCAAATCAGTTCAAACAAAGGAGAAATACTCCTACCGTTTCGGCTGGAGTTACAGGGCTTAATTCCGATGATGAAAATACCACGGTCGTATAATTATTACCCGGCTTACCCGGCACTTAACAATACGTAAATATATAAATGTATGAATCTTACAACTTTTTTCCAAAGTTATGTAATACTTTCGATATCAAAGTCATCTATCTTTGTATCGTTATTAATAGTCACTCATCAGTGTAACAATAGGAATAAAATGAAAACAAATTTAATTCTTAGAACAGGAGCTACTTTACAGATTTTATTGCAAAATGTAAATTCCGAAATAGTCAACGATTTTGTTCGTTCTGCAAATTTTGTATCTTTCTATAAATGGCTCGATAACCAACGCAGATTTTTCAATTCTTATAGTTCAGCCAGTCACCAACAATTGGTTCCCGTGCATTTAAGGGTTAAGTAAATTAAATTCCACGCGAAAATTGAATTTATTCAAACAGTAATTGTTGCTTGATGATATTTTCTTTCAAGGTAAAACGCAAGGGCTTATGTTGCAAAGTCTCAATCTCGGGTTGACTCTTCATAAATTTACGTAATTTAGTCTCTGTCCAGTCCAGTTGTAGTTTTCTTATTACATCTTTTGCAGTAAATTCTCCTGACTTAAGAAGTTCAAATATTTTTTTTTTAATAACGATATTGGATTCAGTCTCCATTAAAAGTTTTTTTTCTAAATCTAAGGGTTGATAACCTTCAAGGGGTATTCCATTAAAATCAACCGGTATTGCTCCTTTCTCTATCAGTAATTCATTTGAAGATTTCTCAATACCCTCGGGCTTTCGTACATAAATTCTCCTGTGCTTTCTCAACCCATCGATTACACCCGACCAGGTTCCTCCTTTACTGGACGATTCAGCCACATATATTTCATTTGCCAGTCCATAAATAATCGGATTCCGTGCCATGGCTAACTCCGTCATCCAAGGCGCTTTAGGATGAAAAACACTCAAAACCAACACATCACCATCTATTATCTGTTTATAATAAGTCTTATAACCCGTACCAAAAGTCATTATACCCTGTGGTAACACGATAATACTTTGACCATTGTACCGTATTGCTGAATCCAATGCCTGTTTGTCTACGCCTTTTGCAAATCCACTTACCACTACTTTAAACTCTTTGCTCACCAATTTGGCCACCCTGTCGGTAAAATGCAGTGACAGTTCTGAGGCATCACGCGACCCCACAATGGCAACTGACTTTTCTTTTAATATTTGTTTGTTTCCTTTGATGTATAACAAAGCAGGTGCATGGGCTGCATTCAGGTTCTCTTTCAGTGTTTTGGAATATTCGGGTGAAGTGATAGGTATCAATTCGTAACCCTCGTTCTGTAAAGATTCGGCTAAGAAAGCATTGCCCGATAATTCATATTTAGCCTGCTTCAGATCTTCAATATCCTTACTTTCTAATCCGAATTGGTTTTTCCATTCACTTTCAGACAATTGAAAAAATTCATCTATGGACAATTTATATTCTTGGAAAAAACGGGTGATTAGTGTATTGATTTTCAGATATCCCCAGCGAGGCAAATGTGCCAATGCAATCCAATATGCGGCTTCATTATTCATGGGTGGTTGACTGGTTTATTGGTTGATTAGTGATTAGTTGATTAGGTAATTGGATAATTGGTTGATTCGTTGATTCGTTAATTAGTTGATTCGTGATTAGTTGATTAGGTAATTGGTTGATCTGGATTACAAATTTATAAATTCAAACAACACATTTTAAAGATTTTAATTTCGTATAATCAATTATCAATCATTTAAGTCTCCTCCTACAGTTCTGGCAATAACCATAGGGGCAATTTTTTGTGCTCCAAAATTAGACAAATATTTTCCAATTTCCTTTATGGTGGCACCACTATCGAAGATATCATCAATCAATAATATATTTTTACCATCTATTTCCTCTGGATTTTTATACATAAAGGCATCTTTTACATTGTCCGATTTCAAATAACCATTTTCAAAAAATTTCTGTTGACTGGTAATGCGTTGTTTGACAAGATTGTGCGAGATGGGTATTTTTAAAACCTGAGATACTTTTTGCGCAAAATTCATTACCAAATCACCCGAAATCGTTGGTGGAACATAAATAATCAGATCAAAGTGTTCTTGTCCAAATTTATTCCGGTATGCTTTCAGAAACAATTTCAGTAAAAAATCGGGGAAATCACCCGCATTTTCATATTTACAGCGGTGAATGGCCGATGCCACGTTTGAAACGCCATAATAAGAGGCTGCGATGCCGTTTATTAAATTGGTTCCTTTTATTTCTACGTCCAGTTCAGGGAAAAACACTTCACGGAAATCCTGTAACTTCTGCGTCCATTCCGGCGTGACTATCACCCTACGTTTTTTCAAACCTGTATTATCACAATTATTTAATGAACTAAAAGTGTTATCACCGAGATATTCACACAGATACTTCATCCGCGATTGAGTTGTTTCTACATACTCTATCATTTTATCTAAATCAATTTTCTTATTTGCTCGTAATTCGTCAAATGTTTTGGAATTCAGCTGCGGGGCATGAGTTATATATTCCAATTTCTTGTTTTTCCCAATCGTCACTTCGCGGATAATTTTCTGATCCATCAAATCGGCCTTTATTACCCTGATTTGATTCTGTTTGAGATTTGTCTTTCTCATTAAATCTTTTTCACCCAACATCTCATTTTTTACGGCATTTATTACTTTTTCATACTTTGAAACCGAAGGCCTTCCTCCTTCAATAAATGATTCGGGTAAAGCACGGTCCTTAGGTGAATAAAAGAGTATGATATATGTTGGTAACCCATCTCTTCCCGCACGACCTATTTCCTGATAATAATGAATGGGTGACTGAGGTATTTGCGTATGAATTATAAAACGGATATCCGGCTTATCAATGCCCATTCCAAGAGCATTGGTAGAAATTACACATTTCCATTCGTTGTTCATTAAACCACTTTCAACGGTTATCCGCGTTTCAGAATTAAATCGTGAATTATAAGCAGTCGATGATATATTTAAATACTCCAGCCATTTTGAATAAATTTCGGTATCCACTCGGGTGCCTGTGTAAAGTATTCCTGATCCGGGAATTTTATCTATATTTTGCCCCACCCATATCAATTTTTCATCTTCGGATAATACTGGAATGACAAGCAGATTAAAGTTTTCACGCATTAAGTTACCTCTGACAACAGTCAGGTTCATTCCCATTTGTAAATAAATATCATTTTCAACGCGCTTAGTGGCCGTGGCTGTAGTAGCCAGTACAGGGAATCCGGTGGGTAAAAGTTTTACTAAGTTTATGATACGTCGGAATGCGGGTCTGAAATCGTGACCCCACACCGAAATGCAGTGAGCTTCATCTATTACTACCATCGACAAATTCATTTCACGGGTAGCCTCTAACCATTCTTTATTCTCCTGCCTTTCGGGTGCAATGTAAAGAATCTTAAGTTTACTATGCATAGCCTCGCGAAGAATTTCTGTATTTTCATCTTTGGTTTGTTCACTATTGATGCACTTTGCCGAAATACCAAGGGCATTCAGTTTTTTTATTTGGTCACGCATCAACGCTATTAAGGGAGAAAAGATAACCGTAATCCCTGGAAATACGATAGCAGGGAACTGAAAACAAAGCGATTTCCCAAATCCGGTTTTTTCTATCAACAATACTCTTTCACCTCTCAATATTTTCTCTATGGTTTCCCATTGTTCATCATAAAAACGATCGATATTAAAAGTGATTTTTAATATTATTTCTGCTTCCTGTCTATCCATATCGGTAAATTGATTAGAGTTTTCAGAATTGAATTCCAGGGAAAATGGTATTTTCTTTCAATCAGACATAATCGGAAATAAAACAATCTATTGTATAATAATGTCGTAAAGATATAAATTGTTGTATAATAACACTTAAATCTAACGTTATTTTTTCAATGGCTACTAAAGAATATTTATAAAAAAATCCCCGTTACCGACATTGTCAGAAACAGGGATTAATAAAATTTATCCAAACCTTAGTTTGAATATTTCACGTATAGGAAAATGCAATGCATGCTCGATTATTTATTTCTAATTGCCAGTAGGACTTTATTATATCCCGATTTGGCAAAAAACTTTATTATTCAGTTTGAATTACTTCTTTGGCTTTTGGAGCAGGAGTCTTTTTTTTCTTCCTGGGAACATAAGTTCCGGGTAAAATAACATTAATAAGTTCTTTACCCATAAGTCCCAGTTTAACAGCACAAAACAAAGCTGCCAGACTAAGCGTGATAGTCAGCAGGTTGTAGACATTAGAACTAAAAGTAATCCATTGCGTAAAAGCAATAATTAAAATTGCAGAACTATAAATAATTTTAGAACGAAGCAGGGGGGTTTTTATAGTTTTGAAGCGAGTGATGCCATCAACAATTCCCGAAATAAAAGAAAGGATGAGTGACAGCGGGAGCATAAAAATCGAAAAATTAACCACCGGATGAATTATATCTTCCTGAAATCCCGGGAAAATAAAATGAAAGAAGATGAGCATCGGAGTTAAAGCCACAAAGGTCTGCGACAAGTGAATGGCAATGGGGTGAATGTCCAGGGCCAGAATAAACAGCCGGTTGGGAGAAACTCTTTCGCGATAGGGTTCAAACACATTTCTTGGCAAACCACAGGCAGGACAAACATCGCCGAGGTCACTCGCTTTCATTACATAACCGCAGGGTCGGCACCTTACTAATTCTTCATCTATCATATCTAATTGATTTTAAGTTTTTCCGAGCGCAAATATAGTAAGTATTTAATAATTTAAGGGAATAATTGATATTTATTTGAAATTAAAACAAATGTTTTTTTTCGAACAATTAAAATGTATCATTACTACTCGCATATGATAAATTCACCTTTAGGTCACTCCTATTCGAAATTACAGATTAAATAGGATGAGTTTCATACCATCTGCACCAGGGAGTTAATCCACATTCACTGCATTTTGGCTTTCGTGCAACACAAACATAACGACCGTGCAAAATCAACCAGTGATGGGCCTTGGGAATCAATTCGGGGGGGATATATTTCACCAGTTCGCGTTCGGTTTGCAGTGGATTTTTAGAATTGGTAGTTAAACCCAGACGTTCAGAAATTCGAAACACATGGGTATCCACAGCCATAGTCGGTTTATTGTAAATAACCGATGCTATTACATTCGCCGTTTTACGTCCCACGCCGGGTAAGGTTTGCAATTTATCTACATCATCGGGCATCACGCTATTAAAATCGGATACCAGTTTTTGTGCCATACCTACCAAATGCTTCGCTTTGTTGTTGGGGTACGAAATACTCCGAATATATTCAAAAATGACATCCTGATTCGAAGCTGCCATAACCTCGGGTGTAGGGAAATCGGCCAACAATCGGGGAGTAATCATATTCACCCGTTTATCGGTACATTGAGCCGAAAGAATCACGGCTACCAGTAACCCGAAAGGATCTGTATACTGTAGTTCGGTTTCAGCCACCGGCATGTTTTCTGAAAACCAGGAGATAATATATTTGAATCGTTCCGAAGAGGTCATTTAGTTTAGAGTTTAGAGATTAGAGATTAGAGATTAGGGTTTAGGGTTTAGTATATAATCTTTCAGATTAGTATATTTTTTGGCACAATATTCTAATATAATATATAATATCAGCTATTTAAGTGCCATTTAAATTCAATAATTTCTATCTTATTTTGCGGTTATTTGATTTCTATTATTTTGCTGTTATCATATTAATATCAAAATACGAAGTATTTTGTTTATCCTTTTTTTAATCCGCTCTTCCGATAGCTATCGGAACAGCGAAAATCCGCGTTCTATTCTCTATTCTGGTTTATCCAGATTAGGGTTTAGGGGATATTGTTCATTAACTAATAAAAAATTTAAGCGTTGGGTAATAAATACAACAATCGATAATCATAGCAATCGACGATAAACACATCGTTCAACTATAACTACATCGTTCACCATTTTTTGTTTCAACAAGAAAGTCCAACAAATCACTAAAAAATATGTTTTCTGCAAATTTATGGCAAAAGATGGAAAACCCGCGTTCCTTTTTATTATTTTTGCATAATATTCTGATTTAGTTTATTTCACTATCAAAAACCTAAGAGAAAAAACTGAGAATTCGGTCTGTTTTCCAACTAAAAACCTCAGAATATTAGCAATTTAAAATTGTTAATTCCTAATTATTAATTAATTATCTACATGGCACCAAGAAAACCGATTAAGAATATACCCAAAACGGAATATAAACCCGAATTCAAGGCCCCTTTTAAACCAAAAAATTCAACAAATGAACCTGGTTTAGGACAAAAAATGAAAATTTTTCTGACCGATGAGCGGACTCGTTTTATTACAGGATTATTTTTACTCCTTGGAGTCTTATTTCTATTCCTGTCATTTACCTCCTACTTTTTCACCGGAGCTGCCGACCAAAGTAAAATGGATCTTTCCTGGAATGAATTGGAATTTATGCGTTCGGACATCCATAACTGGGCATCGGTCACCGGCGCTCTTTTAGCCGAGACATTTCTGAATCGTTGGTTTGGCATTTCCTCTTTTGCCATTTTATTTTTCGGGACTATCCTGGCGTTCCGCTTAATGAAAGTACGCATTTTTTCTCTCTGGAAATCATTCTTTCACGCTTTTTTTTGGTTAGTGTGGTTATCCGTTTTTCTGGGCTTTGCGCTGTTACCTTTTTACAAGGATTTGTTTTTTTTCTCGCCGGGTGGTCAACACGGCGATTCAGTGAGCAGATTACTTATTTCATATATAGGTATGCCGGGTACACTGATAATACTGCTTGGAACATTCCTGGTATACAGCATCCTTTCCTCCAAGTCAACCATACCTTTTCTGAAAGGTATTTTCGTCCGGAATCCAAAAGCTGCAGAATTCGTCGATGGACAACCTACCGATTATGACGAAACGACAGAACCATCGGTAGCCGTCGGTACAGAAATTATTCCTGAAGACTGGATAGTAAAAGGCAAACCACAGGAAGAAGAGTTCACCATAGAACCCGAAGCAAAAACTAAAGCAGAAACTAAACCTGAAGTCCCTTTTGAAATTGAGAAACCCGTAAAAGCAGAAGAAAACAAGGCGGTAGATGTCGAAGAATCGGGAATTACAGAAGACAATAACGAAGATCCGTATTACAACGTGGCCAAGTTAGGAAAGTATGACCCGACTCTGGATTTATCCCATTACGTCCCTCCTACCTTGAATTTACTGAAGGTTTACGGAACCGACAACGAAACTCAAATAGACATGGCTGAACAAAATGCGAATAAGAACCGTATTATCAGCACCCTGCAAAATTACGGTATCGAGATTGAGACCATTAAAGCTACAGTTGGACCTACCATTACGTTGTACGAAATCGTACCAAAAGCAGGTGTTCGTATTTCCAAAATACGGAACCTGGAATATGACATTATGCTCAGTTTGGCTGCAACAGGTATTCGTATAATCGCACCAATTCCGGGCAAGGGGACCATTGGTATTGAAGTTCCAAACAGTGATCCGCAAATAGTTTCTATGCATTCGGTTATCGCATCTAAGAAATTTCAGGATTCGAATTTCGAACTTCCGGTCGCATTCGGGCGCACCATTACGAACGAAATCTTCATGGTAGATTTAGCAAAAATGCCACACTTACTTGTAGCGGGTGCTACCGGTCAGGGTAAATCGGTAGGTTTGAATGCCATTATCACATCTTTACTCTACAAAAAACATCCGTCACAACTGAAACTGGTTCTGATTGATCCTAAGAAAGTTGAATTCAACATTTATGGCGATATAGATAAACATTTTCTGGCTAAATTGCCCGATGGCGAAGATGCTATTATTACCGATACCAGCAAAGTGGTGGAAACCCTGAATTCACTCTGTAAAGAAATGGATGACAGGTACGATTTACTCAAAAAAGCACATGTTCGTAATATCAAGGAATACAACGAGAAATTCACTGTTCGCCACCTCAACCCTGAAAAGGGACACCGTTTTTTACCTTATATAGTGGTGATTGTCGACGAGTTTGGCGACCTGATTATGACTGCCGGTAAAGAAGTGGAAATGCCGATTTCCCGTATTGCCCAGTTAGCACGTGCCGTGGGAATTCACATGATTATTGCCACCCAACGTCCATCGGTGAATATCATCACCGGTGTTATTAAAGCTAACTTCCCGGCACGTGTGGCATTCCGCGTTTCTTCTATGATTGACTCGCGTACCATTCTGGATGCTCCCGGTGCCAATCAACTGGTCGGTCGTGGAGATATGCTATTTTCACAGGGAAACGATTTGATTCGTGTGCAATGTGCTTTCGTGGATACACCCGAAGTGGAAAACATCGTACATCACATCAGCAAACAACAGGCATATCCAACGGCTTTCTATCTGCCTGAATATATCAAACCCGAAGGCGATGGCGTAGATGCCAGTTCAATTGACATGAGCAAACGCGACACACTTTTCGAAGAAGCCGCCAGACTGATAGTGGCAAACCAGCAAGGTTCAACTTCACTGATTCAACGGAAGTTCTCCATTGGTTACAACCGTGCCGGGCGTATTGTCGATCAACTCGAAGTAGTCGGCATTATCGGCCCGTTCGAAGGAAGCAAAGCCCGTCAGGTACTTGTTTTGGACAGTTATCATTTGGAACAAATACTTAATAACCTTTAAAAATATTAGAAAAGTTATTCGATTAAACAGTTTGGAGTTCTATTTGTATATTGATCAACCTACCAAACTAAATTTGTGTAATTCGTTTTTAATTCGTGTAATTCGTACAGAACAATGACAAAAAAAATAATTTATTCCTTCGCTCTTATTTTCTTCTCTTTCCAATTTCTTACAGCACAAAACAAAGCCGAGAATTTAATCTCGGATATTCTGATCAATGCTAAAACAAATGCTATAAAAACCGATTTCAGGCTAACCGTTTCGGAAAAAGGCAATGCTCAGGTTACTAAGGGCACTTTCATATTAAAAGGCAATAAGTTTGTTTTGGAAATGAATGAAATGAAAGCGTTCTTCGATGGCAAAACTCAATGGGCTTACATACCTCAAAACAACGAAGTTTCGATTACCGAACCTTCAGATCAGGAATTATCTGAAACTAATCCCATGGCTATTTTATCCGGTTACAAAAGCAAATGCAACATCCGTTTTTCGTCCAGAATTAAATCGGCTCAAAACTATTGCATAGAAATGATTCCAAAAATAAAGAATCAATCTGTGGCCAAAATCGATGTGCAAGTGAACAAAACCAACAAAAATCTGTTTTCTATTAAACTCACCAATAAAAACGGAAGCACCTCACTGCTCAACCTTAGCAATTTTCAAAAAGGTGTTAAAGTCTCCGATACTATTTTCAGTTTCAACAAAAACAGATACAAAGGAGTAGTGGTAAACGACTTGAGATAAGTTGATAGTTTATAGCATTGCAGACCGGGAATACCAGTATAAAAATCAGAAATAAACAATAACTCCAAAAATTATAGGAGACGAAACTATTAAAATATAGGAGACGAAACTAATATAATTCTCCGTTAGCTAATTGACTATGGCTTTTTTTAGGAGACGAAAGTAATTTTGTTCCCCTTTAGGGGTTAGGGGTTCTTTTTTATTTCATAGAAGTCAAAACATGTTTATAGGTATTCAGTAAGAAAAAAAAAAAAAAAAAAAAAAAAAAAAAAAATATACATGAACGAAAAAGTACGTTGCCTTATCATAGGCTCAGGGCCTGCGGGATATACCGCAGCCATTTACGCTTCACGCGCTAACCTCTCTCCCGTGTTGTATGAAGGCATGCAACCAGGCGGACAGCTGACCACAACAAACGATGTTGAAAATTTTCCCGGATACCCAACAAGCATAACAGGAACCGAATTAATGGAGGACCTGCGCAAACAAGCCGAACGGTTTGGAACGGAAGTTCGCTTCGGAATGGCTACGGCTACCGATTTATCTTCGGCTCCATATAAAGTAACTATAGATGGTAAAAAAGTGATTGAAGCAGATACAATCATCATATCTACGGGTGCAACAGCAAAATATCTTGGACTTCCCGACGAACAAAAATATGCCGGTTCCGGAGTTTCTGCCTGTGCTACCTGCGACGGATTCTTTTACCGTAAAATGACAGTTGCTGTGGTAGGTGGTGGCGACACAGCCTGCGAAGAATCGCTGTACCTGGCAGGTCTTGCCAGCAAAGTGTATCTCATTGTTCGTAAAGACTTCCTGCGCGCGTCCAAAATCATGCAGGATCGTGTATTTAAAAATTCAAAAATAGAAGTACTCTTCGAACACGAAACTGAGGGATTAACAGGAGAAGGCGTAGTTCAGGGTGCAAACCTGATAAAACGTCGCGGACAAAAGGACGAAAAGAAGCTACATATCGATATCGATGGTTTTTTCCTGGCCATTGGTCACAAACCGAATTCGGATATTTTTAAACCCTGGTTAGAAACCGACGAAGTAGGTTATATTAAAACTATTCCCGGCACTCCCCGAACTAATGTTCCAGGCATTTTTGCCTCAGGTGACGTAGCCGATCCACATTACCGTCAGGCTATCACAGCTGCCGGAAGCGGATGCCAGGCAGCTATTGAAGCAGAAAGATATTTATCGGAAAAAGGATTGTAAAAAAAACGCACACAATGTGTAACGGGATGTCTGGTTCGACATCCCGTTATTTTTTTTTATATGCCACCACATTTCTCAACTCTGCTCGTCTATTTTGTCCAAGTTGATTTTAAGAACCACTATTCAACCTGTTTTTGAATACATTTAAAATAAAAATCAAAATGACCTCTATCTATAGTTGTATTTTTCTTTCCATTTAAGCAGTTTTTTTGTACTTTTGTCCTTTCTAACAATAATTTGACTGTATGCAACCAAATATTTTAAAGTCGGCCATGCTCAACGGCCTTATCATGGGAGTTGTTTTTTCCCTGAATTTCTTGTTATCTATCTCCAAAATACCTTCTCTAACGTTACTTTCATATGTTGTTGTCACATTTATACTGGTAGGGATGTATAAATTATCTATACGCTTTCGGGATGTTGAGTGTGAAGGCGTTATAACTTATGGTAAAGCATACTCTTTTATCCTGCTCACTTTCTTTTTTGCAGCTATTATTTCTTCCGTAGTAAAATACGTTTATTTTCAATTTATAAATCCGGCCTATTTAGAGCAGTTGTTGCAAGACAGCATGAAAGCACTTGAAACACTGAAATTTCCAATTGATGAGGCTGCTTACGAGCAAATGGGTAAGATGATGAAACCAGCTTCTTTCACTTTACAATATATATGGCTGAACGTTCTCATGGGTTCATTTGTGGGATTGATTATGGCTGTATTTATTAAGAAAGAAAAAAGCATTTTTGAAAAACAAGATTAAATTACAAGGCTAAGGTTAAATGCTTTGATGAATAGAATAAAACAGCAAAAATTAATATTGGTTCTATGGATATTTCAGTAATCGTACCACTTTATAACGAAGAAGAGTCTATTCCAAAACTGTTCGAGTGGATAGAAAGCGTCATGAAAAAACACAAGTATACCTATGAGGTCATATTTGTGGACGATGGGAGTAATGACAAATCATGGAAAGTGATTGAAGCACTCCAACAACAGTCGACGAATGTGCGGGGTATTAAATTCCGGCATAATTACGGTAAGTCTCCTGCGCTGTTTTGTGGCTTCCACGAGGCAAACGGCGATGTGGTAATCACTATGGATGCTGATTTACAGGATAGCCCGGATGAAATTCCTGAATTATTTTCAATGATTAAAGAAGGAAACTACGATCTGGTTTCGGGTTGGAAAAAGAAACGATACGACTCCAAATTCAGCAAAAACCTTCCTTCGAAATTATATAATGCTACTGCGCGCAAAGTGACAGGTCTGAAACTTCACGATATGAATTGTGGATTGAAAGCTTACCGGAACGAAGTGGTAAAGAACATAGAAGTATACGGCGATATGCACCGTTACATTCCGTATTTAGCCAAGAATGCCGGATTTAAGAACATTGGTGAAAAAGTGGTGGAACACCGCAAACGCGAATTCGGGGAAACAAAATTTGGATTAGACCGTTTTGTGAATGGCTATTTGGACTTAATGACCCTGTGGTTTCTGTCCAAGTTTGGTAAAAAACCTATGCACTTTTTCGGTTTATATGGAACGCTTATGTTCTTGCTCGGTTTTCTGGCTGTAATCGCTGTGGGTTTAAATAAACTCATGGCCATCATATCGCATTTAAAAGCTCCTTTGGTAACTGATAGTCCTTATTTCTATCTGGCCATTTTGGCAATGATGTTAGGAACACAGCTCTTCCTTACCGGCTTTGTGGGCGAACTTGTAGCCAGGAACTCTACCGAACGCAACAATTATAAAATAGAGAAGGAAATATAGGAACATTATAATTATTAGCGATAAATATAAAAACTATAATTCGGTAAAATTCTTGTAATTAGTTTTTAATTCGTGTAATTAGTATTTTCATATGAAGCAATTATTACTTGTCGGACTGGGTGGCTTTATTGGAACTGTTGCCAGGTTTGGAGTTTCAAAGCTTAATATTTACTGGCATTTTCTTTCCATCCCTATGGGAACGCTGACTGTGAACGTACTTGGAAGCTTTTTAATTGGATTTTTGGTAGGTATTTCTTCGAAAAGCGAAATTCTTTCACCCGATTTACGACTTTTTCTAATGGTTGGAGTTTGTGGAGGATTCACCACATTTTCATCTTTTTCAAACGAGAATATGATGTTGATGCAAAACGGACAATTTTTAACTGCACTATTATACACCGGGTCCAGTATTTTATTCGGATTTTTAGCCGTATATTTGGGGTACTTCGCCAGTAATCTTTTGTAAATAAAAAAAATCATAGATTTAAGACAGATTTTCACAAATTAATGCCTTTGAAGAATTTAATTCTAACGAATTTTCGTTTATTATGGATACAAAAGAAAATAGTATACTGAAAATTTATGCCAGCAGTACCGATAAAATCGGCTTCGACCTGCTTTATGAACACCTGGTTTTGCTAGCCAAAGAAAAAGGGATTGCCGGGGTGTCGGTTTACAGAGGTATTATGGGATACGGATTGAGTAGTACACAAATTAGTTCGTCCAAATTTTGGGAACTGACCGAAAAGCTTCCGGTGGTCATAGAAATGGTTGATAAAACTGAAGTGCTCGAAAAATTTTATCAATTCATTGAAAGTGACTTATTAATTTCACCTAAGGGTTGCTTGGTAACCATGCAGCCTATTGAAATCTTACTTCACAAAACAGGGAAAAAAGGTTAGGGATTAGGGTTTAGAGCTTGACGATTTTGTTCATTTAAGGCAAAAAAAAATGGAAATATATTATGTAGTTTTACCGGCATTACTTGTGCTGCTTACAGCATATTTAATGATAGACAAATTACTACGCAACGAAGAAAAACGGCGTAATTTCGAGTTACGCAAAGACAGTGCATCCACCATCACTCCTATTCGCCTGCGTGCGTACGAGCGGTTAGCGCTGGTGTTGGAGCGAACAACGCCTAATGCATTAATATTAAATGTTGCTAAACCACAAATGTCTTGCCTGGAACTTCACACTCAATTATTAGCTGGTATCCGACAGGAATTCTCACACAATCTCTCACAACAGATATACGTAAGTGATGAGCTGTGGAACTATATCCGTGGGACTCAGGAAAGTTTGCTACGACTAGTAAATACTTGTGCATCTCAATGTAATCCTGTCGATTCGGCATCTGAACTGGCAGAAAAAATTATACAGGTCTATGCTGCCAGCGAGCAAACTCCAACTGAAAAAGCTATTGAAAAGCTAAAAAATGAAGTCAGAAGCTTTATAAACTAATTGGCAATTAAGGAAAAACAGACTCGTTTGCAAAAAAACGGATGATTTTCGATTTTATACATATTAAATTAATGAAACATTTTATTTATATATCATTTGTTTTTTTCCTGTTTGCCGGCATTTCGTGTACCAACGATGAAACTTGCCGCAAAGACAGGTACGTGGCAATACATGCAGGTTTCTATACAATCAAAACAGATACCTTAGGAATTCATAGCAGAGCAACCTTAACTATCGACAGCATAACCATTCAGGGTTTGGATTCCATAGGACAGCTGGTAGATTCTGTGTTATACAACAAAAAAAAGACTGGTGAAATTTATTTGCCCTTACACAAGTTTAAAACTCAATCCAGGTTTATGGTTTCCCTCAACGATACTATTGACACACTGACTATTTTGCACACCAATTACGATCAGTACCTTTCGCTAGAATGTGGTTGCATAAAAACTCATTCTATAGATACTGTTTTAACAACCAATCATTTTATCGATTCAATTCTCATCAACAATCACGACATTAACACAATAGATGCGGAGCATATACAAATATATCACAATTAGTTTCTTGGTTTTAATTACAGTAAATTCTGTATTTTCTCAAGAAAAAGAACCGAAGCCAAAAGCCCCGGAAACAAAGAATTCCGAATCTAAAACTCCGGAAATCGCAGTGCCCGAAGTCAACTGGTGGAATGGATTTACCGTGCAAACCGATATCGCTTCGCTTATTATTTCTTCACTCAACAAAGGAGTAACCTATTCGTTGGAAGGTGGTGTACAATTTGATTTGAAACACAAATATTTTCCTATTGTAGAAATTGGTATGGCAGGTGCCGACAAATTGACTGCGGACAATGTTGGTTTCAAAACCGACGCTCTGTTCGGGCGCATAGGGTTAGATTTCAACCTAATAAAGTCAAAAGAAAATTCCAAACGAACGAATAACCTTTTTCTGTTGGGTGCAAGGTTAGGCACAACAAAATTCAACTACGATATTACTAATTTACTTATAACCGATGAATACTGGGGTGGAAATGAAATGAAAAATTATTCCAACCAATCAACAACCAGAATATGGTACGAAGTAGTTGCCGGAGTTCGGGTAGAAATAATCAAAAATATTTTTATGGGATGGACTGTACGAAACAGTCACCTAATAGGTCAGGATGCAGAAGGTGACGTTGCACCCTGGTATATCCCCGGTTATGGTAAAAACATTTCAAGCAATTGGAGTATTAATTACACTCTTGGATATCATTTTTAAATTAGAATAACCCAAAAAGGACTAAAAACAATAAATCAATCATCTTAAAAAAATATTTTACGCATGAATTCAACACAAAACTTAAACCGCGCAGCAGATAATATCCGCATTTTAGCTGCATCGATGGTAGAAAAAGCCAAATCGGGACATCCCGGAGGTGCTATGGGCGGAGCTGATTATATCAACGTGCTTTATTCCGAATTTTTAGAATATGATCCTAAAAATCCCGCCTGGGAAGGACGCGACCGCATGTTTCTGGATCCGGGACATATGTCACCTATGCTTTATTCTGTGCTTGCCTGTACAGGGAAATATACGATGGACGAATTGGCACAATTCCGCCAATGGGACAGCCCGACTCCGGGACACCCTGAAGTAGACATCATGCGTGGTGTGGAAAATACTTCCGGTCCACTGGGACAAGGTCATACTTATGCCGTAGGAGCAGCTATCGCAGCTAAATTTTTGAAAGCTCGCTTTGGTGAAGTAATGAATCAAACCATTTTTACTTTTATATCCGATGGTGGAGTTCAGGAAGAAATATCACAGGGAGCAGGGCGTTTGGCCGGACACCTGGGATTGAACAACCTGATTATGTTCTACGATTCAAACGACATTCAACTGTCCACAAACACAGATTCGGTAACCAGCGAAAATACCGCTCAAAAATACCTGGCCTGGGGTTGGAAAGTAATAGAAATAAACGGTAACGATTCAGATCAGATCCGCAAAGCATTAACCGAAGCGAAAGCAGAAGACAAGCGCCCGACTATCATCATAGGAAAAACGATTATGGGCAAAGGAGCACTCAAATCGGATGGTTCAAGTTTCGAACGTCAATGTGCTACTCACGGTATGCCTCTGGGCGAATGTGGTGCTTCGTATGCCGAAAGTATCAAAAACCTGGGTGGAAATTCTGAAAATCCTTTTGTTATTTTCGAGGAAACCAAAGCGTTGTACGCTAAACGTGCTCTTGAACTGGACGAAATTGTGGCTAAAAAACAAGCCGCTAAAGCTGCTTGGGCAAAACAAAATCCCGAATTGGCCAAGAAAATGGATTTCTTCTTTTCGGGTAAAACACCCAATGTAAACTGGGATGCCATTGTTCAAAAACCAAATCAATCTACACGTACCGCTTCGGCAACTGTATTGGGCGAATTGGCTCAACAGGTTGAAAACATGGTAGTAGCCAGTGCCGACTTGTCGAATTCAGACAAAACCGACGGATTTTTGAAAAAGACACATGCTTTTACCAAAGATGATTTCTCAGGTGCTTTCCTGCAAGCCGGTGTGGCCGAATTGACCATGGCTTGCGTTTGTATTGGTATGAGTTTACACGGAGGTATTATTCCTGCCTGTGCCACTTTCTTCGTTTTTTCGGATTATATGAAACCAGCCATTCGTATGGCTGCCTTGATGGAACAACCAGTGAAATTTATCTGGTCTCACGATGCTTTCCGCGTTGGTGAAGACGGACCAACTCACGAGCCCGTAGAACAGGAAGCTCAAATTCGTTTAATGGAAAAGCTTAAAAACCACAAAGGTCATAACTCCATGTTGGTGTTACGTCCTGCCGATGTTGAAGAAGGAACCATAGCCTGGAAAATGGCATTGGAGAATACGACTACACCTACAGGATTAATTCTTTCCCGTCAAAATATCGCCGACCTGCCGGCTGCTACCAATCGTAAAGCTGAAGCAGAGCAAGCCAACAAAGGTGCTTATGTGGTGGAATGCGATGGCAATCCGGATGTAATTTTGGTAGCTTCAGGTTCTGAAGTTTCAACTTTATACGAAGGAGCTAAATTATTACGCGCTGATGGTGTGAAAATACGGTTGGTTTCTGTTCCTTCCGAAGGTTTATTCCGCAGTCAACCGGCAGCATATCAGGAAAGTGTTTTACCAAAAGGTTCTAAAATTTTCGGACTCACAGCGGGACTTCCCGTAAATCTGGAAGGTTTAGTGGGTGCCAACGGTAAAGTTTGGGGATTGGAATCTTTCGGATTCTCCGCTCCTTACACGGTGCTCGACGAAAAACTAGGATTTACAGGCAAAAATGTATATCTGCAAGTTAAGAAAATGATTTGAAAATTTAAAGATTTGGAGATTTGAAGATTTAAAGATAATTTAAAGAAGATTTGTCCGCTATTCAGGGACAAATCTTCTTATTTTTCTCTCATTTTCAAATTTATTTTTTCATTTTCAAATTCGCCAATTTTCAAATTTTCAAATTAAAAAATGGATATTTTCTCTATTATCATTATCGGTATTGGTTTAGCTATGGATTGTTTTGCTGTTTCAATAAGCAAAGGAATTTGTGCAAAAAAACTTTTTTTCTGGCTGACTATTCGTATGGCCTTGTTGTTCGGATTCTTTCAAGCCTTAATGCCCCTGATAGGTTTTGCAGCCGGCATTGGATTTGCCAAACAAATTATAAGCATCGATCATTGGGTGGCTTTTGTATTATTAATTCTGGTGGGTGGAAAAATGCTGGTTGAAGGAATTAAAACTCCGGATCCTGAATGTAGCCAGGTTACCAATCCCTTTAAATGGGCCTCACTCCTATCTCTTGCTTTTGCAACCAGCATCGATGCATTAGCTACAGGTATAGTGTTTGTTCCATATCCCCAATACATTTGGATAGCTGTAGCCATAATTGGTGGAATCAGCTTTCTTTTCACTATACTGGGAATGATTATTGGCATTTATTTCGGTAAACGCTTTCATTTAAAAGTGGAAGTGATTGGTGGTCTTATCTTGATCGGCATAGGATTTAAAATATTAATTGAACACATATACTATTAATTATTTCGGATAACCAATCACAAATTCCAAATCACTAATCGCTGGTTTCCAGTCACCAATTTCCAAAATCTCATGTTTCTTAAAAAACTTTTCACCTTTCTTCTGTTAGCATCTTCCCTATTTGTATTGGCAGAAGAACCGACTGAAAAATTCAAGTTTTACGGTTTTATCCGCAACGATTTTTATTTCAATTCACGCCAAAATGTAGAATCTGTAGACGGAGTTTTCCATCTCTTTCCTAAACCCATTTCGTTAAATTCCGAAAATGAAGATATTTATGACACACCACAAGCTGAGTTGCTGAGTGTATCCACACGTTTAGGTGTCGACATAAATGGTTCACTCCTTTTCGGCGCAAAATCTTCAGCCAAAATTGAAGCTGACTTTTCCGGATTCAGTTCCAACTATTACGTAGTGCGAATCCGCCAGGCATACGTACGATTGAATTGGGAAGAAACAGAATTGTTGGTAGGACAAACCTGGCATCCGTTATTTGGGAGTGTAATGCCAACCGTACCTTCACTAAACACCGGAGCTCCTTTTCAACCTTTCAACCGCAGTCCTCAAATACGAATCAAACAAAATCTGAATAGTTCGCTATCATTAACAGCCGCTGCCATTTATCAGATGCAATATACTTCGCAAGGACCTTTAGGTTCAAGCAATTTATATCTAAAAAAGGCTTTACTTCCGGATATATACCTGGGCGCTGAAAACAAGACTTCGCACTGGACTTCGGGAATAGGTGTGGATGTAAAAACAATAAAACCAGATACAAAAAATATAACTTCAGCAAGTGCCGTAATTTACACACAATACGCAAACACGAATTTTCAATTAAAGGCAAAAGCTCTTTGGGGTGAAAACATGAGTGATCATCTTATGTTGAGTGGTTATGGGGTTAGTAAATTGAACAGTGATTCTACTTCGGCTGAAGAATATACAAATTTCAATATAGTAAGTACCTGGATAAATGCAGTGTATGGCACCAAAATTCAGGGAGGTTTATTCGTGGGATTATCTCAAAACCTGGGAACAAACAAAGAACTGACTGCTGGTTCTGATGGTCAGTTTACTGTATACGGTTCGGGGTTTTATACCGAGAGTCAGTTACTCCTCGACCGTCTTTATCGCATAGCACCGCATATCAGCTATAATTTACCCAACCTGAAAATCGGACTGGAGTATGATTTTACTTCCGCAAAATACGGAACATTGAAAAACAATGGCCGGATTGCTGAACCATATACCCTGAACAATCATCGGGTGGTGACTTCCATGTGTTACTTTTTTTAAGCTTAAAATTAGTTTATAGTCGATAGTTTATAGTCGATAGTTGATAGTTGATAGTCGATAGTTTATAGTCGATAGTTTATAGATTGTAGTTTTTTGCGTCTTTGATCTTTTGTCTTTGATCTTTTGTCTTTTGTCCTGACTCTTGGTTCTTGGTTCTTGGTTCTTTGTTCTTTGTTCAAAATATTTCTAAATATGATAAAAGGTTCTTTTTTCATTCTGTTCTTTTATTTTTTAGGTGAGTTACTTAGCCTGCTCATCAACGGCTTCATCCCCGGGAGTGTAATAGGCATGGTATTGCTTTTCCTGAGTTTATTCTTCAAACTAATTAACCCCGAAAATGTCCGAAGTACAGCAACAACCATTACCAAGAATATGGCTGTATTCTTCGTCCCTGCTGCTGTAGGTTTAATGGCCTATGTGGAATTAGTTTCCCGTTTTTTTATGGCTATCATTTCCGCCATTGCCATCAGCACCGTGCTAACCATAGTTACAGTGGCATTGGTTCAGGAATATATGGAAAAAAAAGGTAAGAAAGGAGAACCCAATCATGAATAATATTATTGAACAAATTAAACCTTTATTCTCCAGCGAAGTATTTCTGTTGATGTTGGTGATGGGCAGCTTTTTGTTGGGCGTTTACCTCTACAAACGTACTAAAATTGCCCTGCTTCAGCCTTTGCTCATTACTATGTTGGTTATTATTCCTTTTCTGAAAATAACCGGTATCGAATATCATACCTTTTACGACCAGACACGTATGCTGAACTTTATGCTCGGCCCCAGTGTGGTAGCATTGGGTTATGTCCTTTACGAGCAAATTGGGAATATAAAAGGCAATGTTATTTCCATTCTTACAGCGGTTTTCGTTGGGAGTGTAGTTGGAATTATCAGTGTGGTGTTAGTAGCTAAAGCTTTTGGTGCCGATCATATGCTCATTGCATCCTTGGCCCCCAAATCGGTCACCACGCCTATTGCCATTAGTTTAGCAGAGAAAACTGGTGGTGTTCCAGCTCTGGCTGCTGCCTTTGTTGTAATCTGTGGTATCTTCGGAGGATTGGTTGGTCCTGTTATTCTACGGAGAATGGGTATAAAAAGTAAAATCGCCAAAGGGTTGGCTATGGGATCATCTGCACATGCGCTGGGAACGGTGAGGGCTATGGAAATGGGCGCACTCGAAGGTGCTATCAGCGGATTGGCTATCGGCATCATGGGGATTATGACTGCCCTCATAATCCCGTTTGCAGAATGGTTATTTTAAACCAACAATAAAACAGGGGGAATCGAAAAAAGAATACTGGAAATAAAAAGCCAGTCATTTACAAATAAAAAAGAATGGAAAGCATCCCCATATTACTCGGGAGGTTTTCCATTTCTTTTTATATCTCAAAAAGGGATATCTGAAAACAATCTGTCTATTCCAATTCCTTCATCAGAAAGCGACCACTTCGGCGGGTTCGTTGCAACACCAAAATAGTTCTTCCCTGAGTTGTTTTTTCTACAATTTCATCGGTTATACCCCGTATGGTCAACAATTCCAGACCTTCGTTATAGCTGACTTTAAAATCGTTAGCCAATTCATCCAGTGCACCAGTCAGATAACGATTATTATCAACACACACCGAAATGCTGATGGCTGAACTTTGAATCATGGAGACTTTCAGGCGGTATTTGTTCATCACTGTAAAAGCTTTGGATAAGCTATCTTCCAGTACGAAAGAGAAATCTCGCGGGCGTACAGTCACCAGCACCTGATTCTTTCGCAAGATTAAAACAGGTACATCTATGGGCTTATCAACAATAGCTTTGATAACCGAGCCTGCTACTGTTGGGTTTCCAAATGGACTTACATAGAGTGGTATCTGTTTATTTTCAAGGGGCTTGATGGTCTTGGGATGAATAATCTGTGCACCACTGTAGGCCAATTCCACTGCATCCAGATAAGTCAATTCAGGAATTAAAACGGTGTTTTCAAATAAACGTGGGTCAGCATTCAGAATTCCGGGTACATCCTTCCAAATGGTTACACTTTCGGCATCAAGCAAATTACCCACTATGGCAGCTGAATAATCGGATCCTTCACGCCCCAGAGTCGTGGGGTCGCCTTTAATATTTGCACCAATAAATCCCTGTCCTATATAGATACGATTTCGGGTAAAATCAGCAGCCTTTTGCAAACGGCTCTGCGACTCCACCATATGTACGTTGGCTTCACGGAAGTTACTATCGGTCACTATCAGTTCACGCAAATCAAGCCAGGCATTGTCTATCCCCGATTCTATCAGGAAAGCAGATACTATCCGGGTTGAAATAACTTCACCATACGACACCAGTCTATCGTACCAGCGATCATAGTCATCGCCCACACCGTTTGTCAGGTAGTTTTTCAACTCATCAAAGAGCGGATCAATAGAGGCACGTCCTATGCGTTGATCGGCAAACAATTCTGCAATAATATCATAATGATAAGTTTCCAGTTCAGCCAACTTAAGTAGCGATGCTGTCCGGTCGGCTTTCATGAAATGTTCCAGCACCACTTCCATGGCATTGGTGGTTTTTCCCATGGCCGATACCACGATAAATAAATCTTCTTTTACTCCCGAAACAATTCTAACTATGTTCCTGATTCCTTCCGCCGAACGCACCGATGCGCCACCAAATTTATATACTTTCATTTAATTGAATTTCAGTTTTTTATTTTATATTTTTAAACATGCAAAAATACATAAGTAGTCAAAATGATATTATATCTTATTTTCAACATTTCGGCCTCTTCCCCTGCCTAATTCCAGTAAAAAAGCTCCAGAACTTCATTAATTTGAATCATTTCAAAATAAATTCTACTTTATTTTTCTCCTAAAACTTATAATAGTTGCTTTACAAAATCAATATCAGTAAGATTCCAATTTTTCGAACTTTTCAAATCCAAATAAATTGAAGATCCCCTTTTTTTCGGGACTCATCGAACTCTAAACCCTAAACTCTTAACTCTAATCCCTAAACTTTAAACTCTAAACTCCCTTCACCCCTACCAATTTATCATACCTGTCACCCCATGCACGATGATAAACATAAATGGTATATTCATTTCCGGTTTGCCAGTAGCTTCCATCCACACGTCCGGATGTTGCTTCCTTTTCCCCTTTAGGTAAAAGCCAATACTGATAGTTATATCCGCCCTGTTTGAGCAACAGAGTTTGAACATAAGCTCCCGCATTGTTATCATAATTCATTCGCGACACATCATTCAACAGGTTATAGTTGAATTCACCACCCAAATATAATTGTCCTTCGAAGAATGGCTGTTTCGTAGGCAATTTAAAATGTACAAGCATATAATCGGCTTCCACATCATCCTCTTCTGTATCCTGCATGTTGACAATAAATTTACCATTTACATCAAAATCCTGCTGATACGGTTTGAAGGGTTGAATTTCACTATCATTCAGAAAAACTTCGTAGTGAGGCTGCATATATTTGATAGCTTCCACACCTTCACTGGCTGCATATACCGAAGAAATATCAAACCGGTGATATTCATTTCCACCTTCAAATATCAGGTCTTTATTGTTTATATAACTCAGCTTTGAACTGGATAAATAGGTAGGTTTTAAATTCGTCACCTGGTTATCGATGCGGTTATTCTGTCGTACGACCACTTTAAACTCAGAAGCAGCATCACGAACTGAAAATCCATTCAACAGCACGTCAAAATCCAGTTGTTGTAAACGGCCGCTTAATTCTGTGTCGGTATTCCCCCGTATATTGGCTGTAATATTCAACCGTGGTTCCACCACCATGAAACAAGCTTCTGCTACCGGTTTTTCAAATCGATTATCTTCGTATACGATCACAACATAATTTCCCGAAATTTTAAAATTCATATCATCATTGGGCAAATTAAACGTATAGTGCGAATAAAGGAAAGTTGTATTCACCGATAGGGTATAATCAGTTATATTTCCGGTGGTATAGCCGGTAAGATATTCATTGGTAGAAAGATCGGAAGGTGTCCAGTCGGCATTACAATGAAGTACTTTATAACTATACGAATGAGCACTGTGTGACATCTCATCAAAACGCACATATAATGTATTTGAGCCGTTCAATTCCATAATCGGTAAGCCCAGTTTTTCACCAGCCACTCCGATTTGAAATGTCTTGACATTAGGATTAAATATCTGAGTTCGGTATACTTTCTGAGCCGACAAATTAAAACTAAAGACTAGTCCAAGTAAAATAATTAGTTTATTCATAGGGAAAAATAATTTGCAGGAATATGATCTTGATATTCCTGCTACAAAAATACACATTTCGGATAGAAAAATAAGAAAGATAAAAAATAAATTTAATGAGTAAAAATAAATATCCGGCTGTAGTTGCAATACTATAATTATTTACTAACATAGAAAGAGAAACGCTTCACCTTAATTATATTTAATTCGTTAGTAAACCAAAACAACCTCAATTTATCTTTCGCTATCCAATGTTAGTCTGGTTTTCTGTTTATACAATTAGTAATACAGTTTTGAGATGCATGTATCTTCACATTTTGAGCTGTACTCACTAATTAATGAAAAATTTCTTTAATTATAGCTGAAAAACAACTATAAATGCGTAATTTTGACACGTTTTTAAAAAAGAAATCATTCTGAAAAGAATAATCTTAATCTGCTCGATTAGTGCTACTTACCCTTATAGTCTTTCACATCTTTTTTTTAGACTCAACCGGTATACTCATTTTAAATATTGGGTAACCTATTTTTTATTTATTTTTAGCAAAAACAATATACAATTCATATGGCTAACCTGATTAAAACAAAACGCGGTTTGGACATCCAGCTAAGCGGAAAAGCACAGGAGATTATCGCCAAGGCGGTGAATTCTGACGTGATTGCACTTATTCCTGACCACTATCGCGGAATTACACCCAAACTAGTCGTAAAAGAAGGTGATATAGTGAAAGCCGGGTCACCTGTATTTCACGATAAAACTTTCGAATCTATGAATTTTGTGGCTCCCGTTAGTGGCAAAATCGTTGCCATAAACCGTGGTGAACGTCGTAAAATTGAAAGTATTACCATAGCTCGCGATACTGAAAATATATTTGAAAGTTTCAAGAGAAACCCTCTTGGAGACTTATCGGGGGAAGAAGTAAAAGCTCAACTATTAAATGCAGGACTCTGGCCATTTATCAAACAACGCCCATATGATCTAATTGCCGACCCAACCAAAGCACCCAAATCAATTTTCGTTTCATGCTTCGACTCGGCTCCGCTGGCTCCTGATTATGAATTTATACTCAACGGACAAGTTAAAGATTTTCAGTCCGGTGTTAATGCATTAGCCAAACTAACTACGGGAAAAGTTCACCTGGGCATTAAATCTGGTTCTGTTTCCAATGATTTCCGATCCATTCATCAGGTAGAAATTACGGAATTTGATGGACCGCATCCAATTGGTAATGTAGGAATACAAATTCACCATATCGATCCGGTTAATAAAGGAGAAGCAGTTTGGACTGTAAATGTGCAGGATGTATTATTCATAGGTCGTTTCTTCAATAAAGGAATTGTAGACCTGAGCAAATTGATAGCCCTTACAGGTCCTGAAGTAATAACCCCTCAATATTACCGCAGCATAGTAGGCGAAAACATAACGTCTATTGTAAAAGGCAATGTAAACAATGGAATACCTCTCCGGTATATCAGTGGCAATGTACTTACAGGTTTGCAGGTAGAAGCCGATGGCTGGTTCGACCCTTACGCTTCTCAGGTTACAATAGTTGCCGAAGGAAGTGATACCCATGAATTATTTGGATGGGCAATGCCACGTTTTCATAAGTTCAGTGCAAGTCGCTTATATTTCAACGGAATTACTGACAGTAAACTCTTCCAAAAATTATTCGGCAAAACAGAATATAACTATGATGCCCGCCTGCTGGGTGGACAACGTGCCATTATCATGTCGGGCGAATACGATAAAGTATTACCGATGGATATTTTACCCGAATTTCTGATCAAAGCAATGATAGCAGGGAACATAGATAAAATTGAAGCACTCGGAGGTTACGAAATCGCCCCCGAAGATGTAGCTCTTTGCGAATTTGTCTGCACTTCCAAATTACCACTTCAACTCATTGTTCGTAATGCCCTCGACAACCTGAAAAAAGAAGTAGAATAATCCCTAAATCCATAAAAAGAGGGCAATTAGAAGCATTCTTCAAAAAAAAACAACTATTAAATAATGGTCAAAACACAGTCGTACTTTGACCTTAGACATAAATTATGAGCGCATTAAAAAATATAATTGATAAGCTGAAACCCAATTTCGAGAAAGGTGGTAAACTGGAAAAGTTCCATTCGGTGTTCGATGGTTTTGAATCATTTTTGTATGTTCCGAATACTACTTCGAAATCAGGTACTCATATACACGATGCCGTAGATTCTAAACGGACTATGGTTATAGTGATACTGGCTCTTGTACCTGCCTTATTATTTGGGATGTTTAATGTTGGTTATCAACATTATTTATCCATTGGTCAGGAAGTAAGTTTTTGGTCGGAATTTTTATTCGGATTTTTAGCGGTAGTTCCATTTATATTGGTATCATATGCCGTAGGCCTGGGTATCGAGTTCGCCGTAGCTCAGGTAAAGGGGCATGAGATTCAGGAAGGTTTCCTTGTTACAGGATTTCTGATTCCGTTGATCGTACCTATCGATACACCACTTTGGATGGTAGCTGTGGCAACAGCTTTTGCCGTTATTTTCGCCAAGGAAGTTTTCGGTGGAACTGGTATGAATATTTTCAACGTAGCGTTAATAACCAGGGCATTTTTGTTCTTTGCATATCCCACATTTATGTCGGGTGATTCCGTTTGGGTTCGTACAGGCGACACATTCGGAATGGGCAGCGGAAAATTGGTGGACGCTTTTTCGGGAGCCACACCGCTGGGACAACTTGCTACATCACCCATACAAAATGCAACCATAACCGGAACATTAGGAAATCCTATCGGTTTTATGGATGGGTTCTTAGGATTTATTCCGGGATCAATAGGTGAAACTTCGGCCTTGGCTATACTCATTGGAGCTGTTCTTTTATTAATAACCGGCGTTGCCAGTTGGAAAACCATGTTTTCTATTTTTGCCGGTGGAGCAATTATGGCTTTGATATTTAATATGTTTGGACCGGCAACTGCTGCTGCACATTTTCCCTGGTACAATCACCTGGTGTTTGGAGGTTTTGCTTTTGGTGCTGTATTTATGGCAACCGATCCGGTTACCTCGGCACGTACCGAAACCGGAAAATATATTTATGGATTCCTGATTGGTATTATGGCTATCATAATCCGGGTTCTTAACCCAGGCTACCCCGAAGGCATGATGTTAGCCATTTTATTAATGAATATATTTGCTCCGCTCATCGACTATTATGTAGTGGATGCCAATATCAAACGGAGGATGAAACGAATCACGAAATAATTCATATTGACTATTTACAATTTACAATTTAAAGATGGATACAAATAAAAACGGTTATACACTGATATATGCCACCGTAATGGTGATCATTGTTGCGTTGATGCTGGCATTTGTTTCGGGGGCATTGAAAGACACCCAGAATGCCAACATTAAACTCGACAAGAAAAAACAAATTTTAGGTTCTTTGCAAATTGATACCAAAGACCAGGATGCAGACGCACTATACAACAAATACATAGTGAAAGAATTGGTTATCAATTCAAAAGCAGAAATTCTTTCGGAGAAGAAGGATGAAGCCTTCGATATTGATGTAAACAAAGAACTTTACAAAAAACTGGAAGATCGCCGTTTACCCATTTATGTAGCCAATGTAGATGGAAAAACCAAATATATCATCACATTACGGGGAACAGGGCTTTGGGGTCCAATCTGGGGTTACCTGGCATTAAACGATGACAAGAATACCATTTTTGGAACATTCTTCTCACACGCCAGCGAAACTCCGGGTCTGGGAGCTAACATTGTTGATGCACCTTTCAGAAATCAATTTATTGGGAAACACATTTTGAGTGATAAAAATGAATTTGTATCTATTGCCGTTTTGAAAATCGGTCAAACTGCTAAAAACCAAGAAAAGGTTGATGCTATTTCGGGTGGTACTATTACCAGCAAAGGCGTTGAAAAAATGTTACTGAACTGCCTGGGACAATATGATCAATTCTTACAACAATCAACAAGCGGAGGAACCAAGTAATGAGTAAAATATTTTCAAATAAAGCAAAACAAGTATTCTTAGGACCGCTAAGTAAAAATAATCCTATTGCCGTTCAGGTATTGGGAATCTGTTCGGCCTTAGCTGTGACGGCTAATTTGAAACCCGCTTTAGTCATGGGTATTTCGGTTACGATCATAGTGGCATTTTCGAATGTGATTATTTCATTATTACGCAATACTATCCCTAACCGTATCCGTATTATCGTTCAATTGGTAGTGGTGGCAGCTTTGGTAACCGTAGTAAGTGAATTTCTAAAAGCATATTCATACGATGTAAGCGTTCAACTTTCGGTATACATCGGGTTAATTATTACCAACTGTATTTTGATGGGACGTCTGGAAGCCTTCGCAATGGCTAATAAACCCTGGGAATCATTTGTAGACGGACTGGGTAATGGATTTGGTTATGCGGTTATTCTGGTAATCGTGGGATTCTTCCGCGAATTATTAGGGGCAGGATCGTTGCTGGGATACAGAGTCATTCCGCAATCATTTTACGATGCCGGGTATATGAACAACGGATTGATGATGATGCCTCCTATGGCGCTCATTATTCTGGCTTGTATCATTTGGGTACACAGACTGAAAAATAAAGAATTACAGGAATGACCCCAATAACATTTCCCGATAGGTATCGGGAGGGAATTTAAAGACAAAAATCTGAACAAAAAATAGTATTAAAAATATCAACACTCTTCTTCCTTCCCCCTTCGGGGGATTGAGGGAGCAAATATATATTATGGAAAATATAGCTAGTATATTCGTTAAGTCGATATTTGTCGACAATATGATTTTTGCATATTTCCTGGGGATGTGCTCTTATCTCGCCGTTTCTAAGAATGTAAAAACATCCATAGGGCTCGGTATTGCAGTTATCTTCGTTTTAGCCATAACACTCCCAATTAACTACCTGTTGGAAGTACATGTGCTTAAGGAAGGAGCGTTGACCTGGTTAAGTCCGAGTCTGGCAACTTTGGATTTGAGCTATCTGGCTTTTATCCTTTTTATTGCCGTTATTGCTGCCATGACTCAGTTGGTGGAAATGGCTGTTGAAAAATTCAGCCCTTCACTTTACGCATCACTGGGTATTTTTTTACCACTAATCGCCGTAAACTGTGCCATCATGGGTGCTTCGCTGTTTATGCAGCAACGTGCTTTCAATAATGTGGGTGAAGCTACTTCCTATGCACTCGGCTCGGGTGTGGGCTGGTTATTGGCCATTGTAGGACTGGCAGCCATCCGCGAAAAAATGGAATACTCCAATGTTCCGGCTCCTTTGCGTGGCTTAGGTATCACATTTATCACCGTAGCATTAATGGCAATTGCATTTTTATGCTTCTCAGGATTGAAGATTTAATTACAAAACCCAGCCCGATAACTATCGTACAGGGGTCTTAAAAAAAGAAATTTTTACTAACAATTAAAATAGTCTCACTATATAAAATTCATCTTTTTTGCGGAATTTATGTGAGCTCTAATTCAATTATGATTTTAACAGTCAGTTCAAACCTTATACTGGTCTCCAGTCTCGCAGTTTTCCTTTTGGTTATCTTACTTTTAGTTGTCATGTTATTGATAGCTAAACGTTATTTAGTCTCTTCGGGCGAAGTAACCATAAATATCAATGGGGAAAAAGACTTAGTAACCGAATCGGGTAGTACTTTACTCAGTACTTTGTCAAGTCAGTCTATTTTTCTTCCTTCCGCTTGCGGTGGAGGTGGTTCATGTGCACAATGCCGTTGCCAGGTAATTGAAGGTGGTGGCGAAATTTTGCCTACGGAAACAGTTCACTTTTCACGCAAAGAAATTAAAGACAACTGGCGCCTGGGATGTCAGGTAAAAGTAAAAAACGATATGTCCATTAAAATGGATGAAGCCATTCTGGGCGTAAAGAAATGGGAATGCGAAGTGGTTTCCAACAACAACGTGGCTACTTTCATTAAAGAATTTGTAGTCAAATTACCCGAAGGTGAACATCTCAACTTTATCCCCGGAGGCTATATCCAAATTGACGTTCCCGAATATGATATTAAATTCTCCGATTTCGAAGTACAGGACCGCTTCCGTGGCGATTGGGATAAGTTCAACATGTGGAATTTAACCTGCAAAAACGATGAAGAAACTATGCGCGCATATTCCATGGCCAATTACCCTGCCGAAGGCGACATAGTTATGCTTAACGTACGTATTGCAACCCCACCATTCGACCGCGTAAACGGTGGATTCCAGAAAGTAAAACCGGGTCTTTGTTCTACCTATATTTTCAACCTTAAACCGGGTGACAAAGTGATGGTCTCAGGTCCGTTCGGCGATTTCCACCCGATTTTTGAATCGAAACGCGAAATGCTTTACATTGGTGGAGGTGCCGGTATGGCTCCGCTTCGTTCACACATCTTGCATTTACTGGAAACATTAAAGATTACCGACCGTAAAATATCTTATTGGTATGGTGCCCGGTCGAAAAATGAAATTTTTTACGAAGCCGATTTTCGTAAACTGGAAGCCGAATTTCCAAACTTCTCGTTTCACATTGCACTCAGCGATCCCCAACCCGAAGACAACTGGACAGGACCGGTAGGATTCATACACAATGTGATTTTGGAAAACTACCTGAAAGATCAGGATGCCCCCGAAGATATTGAATATTATATGTGTGGTCCCGGACCCATGGCCAAGGCTGTTGAAGGTATGCTCTGGAACCTGGGCGTTCCATCTGAAATGTTGATGTTCGACGATTTCGGCGGTTAAAAACAGAGTGAACTAAAAATAAAATCTCCCGTATGTTAATTCATGCGGGAGATTTTTTGTTTATCGTTCTGGCACAGTAATTGCCTAACAGAAGAAAAGCATGGGTAATATCAACAAACATATCCATTTAAATATAAAACAAGATGAAAACAAAAACTTTACTAATCGCGCTGGCAGCATTCTTCACACTCAGTACATTTATACCTACTGATGCAGTTGCAGCAACATCATCTCAAAGACACCCCAATTGGGTTCCGGCTCATGGCTACCGACAAGAAACCAGACACATCTACTTCCCTGATTATAATTTTTATTATGATAATCAACGAAATGTTTATATCTACTTCAATAATGGGAAATGGAGGGTGAATTCAAACTTACCGGTCATTTATTCAAGATATAATCTGCGTAAGGCTATGCAAGTAGAATTAAATCTTAATTCTAATTACCCTCAACGATACAATGGCCAACACAGAACAAAATACAAATCGAAAAAATACAAGAAAAATCATAAAGATTACAACAACAATTACGAAGACAAACAAGAAAGAAATCATAAAGATAAAGACCGTAGATAAGTCCTAACTATCTTCAAAACAATATAAAGCTCCCACCAACGAAAGTTTGTGGGAGCTTTTTTGCATCCTCCAAAAAACCGATTATATCAGAACCATGGATCCAAAAATATTCATATCTTTTTGATTCAGTTCTTGTTGTATCTGAATTGAAAAATAAACATATTATACTAAATAATTGTTTCTTTAATATTGTCGTTTAGTGTGTTATTATTCATAAAAAATAGTTCTGAGATACAAGCAGTATTTTAAGAATTTGTTCAATTAAAGAATTAATTATCATAATTACTTACTCCTGAAATTACTATGAAAAATCTTTATATATTTCTGATTAGTAGTCTTATACTATTTAATATTCAACTAGTTGAATCCAAAATTCCTTTTAAACGGGGTATTAACCTAACAGGTTGGTATATGTCAACTAATGCAGGCGAAATTCAATTTTCAAAATACACTCAAAAAGATTTTGAAAATATTAAAAGTTTGGGTTGCGATGTGATACGCCTACCCATAGATTTTTATTCCATGAACAGTGGCAGTCCTGATTACATCATTGATCCACTATTATTGACTTATATAGATCAGACTGTAACATTAGCCGAGAATAAACAACTATACCTTATTTTGGATATTCAACCGGAGAATAGTGAACTCGCCTGTCAAAACCCAAAACTGGAAAGCTTACTTACGAAAGTTTGGGAGCAATTGGCAACTCGTTACAACAACCGTTCGACGTTCGTTATTTATGAAATATTGAATGAACCCAATACTTTTTCAACTTCTGTATGGGGTCAAATACAGCAGAATGTAATAAACGCTATACGTAGTATTGATACAAAGCATAAAATTATAGTGAGCGCATCCTATTGGAGCACTACGCTTGAGTTAAACTCCCTTCCGGTTTATAAAGACACCAATCTGATATACACATTTCATTTTTACGAACCGGGTATTTTCACACATCAGGGCATAACCTGGTACGTACCGTCATTAGGAAGTGTACAAAATGTACCTTTTCCCTATAATGCGGCTACCATGCCTCCTTTACCTTCAGGAATAATAGGGACATATTGGGAAGATGAATTCAAAAATTACAAAAATACAGGAACCCTTGAAAAAGTTAAATCTAAACTGGCTCAAGCTATAACTTTCAAAAAGAAACGAAACATTGACATGTATTGCGGAGAATTTGGGGCGTACAATGAATACACTCCGGCGGATAGCCGGAACTTTTATTACAGGGAAATCAGGAAATATCTTGAAGCCAATGACATTCCATGGACAAGCTGGGACTACTCCTATGGCTTTGGATTATTTCTTCCATTTTCGAAGGCAAGATTCGATTATGATCTTAATATTCCCATGCTCGCTGCTCTTGGGCTCAAAATACCAGCAGAGGTGGATCCGAAAACAAAACCGGACTCGGTGGGATTTAATATCTATACCGACTCTATTGGGGCTAAAATAGTTGAATCCAGCGATTCAAATGATGGTACCATCAATTTATATTCTACCGAAAAACCAAATAACGAAAAATATTGTATTTTCTGGACTGGCTCTTCCCAGTACGGATCGATAGGTTTCAATTTTGTTCCGGATAAAGATTTATCTTCACTGGTGACCAATGGATATGCACTAAGTTTTTTAGTCAGAGGAAATACACCCAACACTAAAATTGATCTCAGTTTCATAAATTCTAAAACTGAAAACGCTTCAAGTCATCCTTGGTGTATAAATTATACTTTGGACGAAAGTATGAGCAAATGGGATGGTAAATGGCATAAGGTTTTCATTCCATTAAATCAATTTACTGAGATTGGTGCCCGGGAAAACAACATCTGGTATAATCCTGTTGGTGCGTTCGACTGGAAAACCATTGACCGGCTTGAAATAGTATCCAGACAAGGATCTTTAGAAAACAAAGCCTTTTGGTTCGACAACATACTCATTAGCAATATGGATACGGCACATATTTACGAATCGGGCATCTTTGAAATTCCACCAGATCTGATTGAAATCAATCGGGATAGTACAGATTTTAAAATATACCCTAATCCGGTTTCTCTATCAGCTACCATTATTTACAAACTAATAGAGAAAGAACATGTTGATATTAGCATCTTTAATTTATCCGGGTTGAAAATTAAATCGGTACTGAATACTAATCAGCCTGCAGGTAAGTATTTTGCAACATGGAATACAGATGACGATAGCGGTCATAAGGTTCATGGAGGCGTTTATATTTGTCGCATTTTAATATCATCCAAAGTTAATGGATTTAAAATGGTAGTAATTAACAATTAAAGCCCTGTTTGAATTTACTGATTTAGTCTAAACACGAACTAAACTCAATAATTCAGAAGCGAACCTCTACAACTTTAATATATAAAGGATATTGACTCCAAAGCAAATTATGCCGCTCTTTAAATGATCGAATCAAATTTACATTAAAAAAAACAGGTAAGTAATCTTAAATTAATACTGTTCACCAATTTCAAATAGTTGGCATTCTTGACTCTCATATAAAACAGAAAAGTCACATCGAAACATGAACTTTTCACGTTTTATTATGAAATTTATATAAAAAGCCTATCATATTTTTTATAATTTTCCACTCGTTAAATCTCACGAATTTCATTGAGATCTTATTATTTACATTTTTTTCTGAGAAAATAAGAAGGTATAGTTATGCAGTCTAATTATCTGGTTATATATACATTGCGAATATTTTTAACCGGTATATCCGGAACATAAAAAACAGTTCTTTTGGTAACAAAAAAATATTAGCTTATTGAATTCCGAAGAAAAGAGAATATTTACACAAGATCGTCCTCTGAGTAAAGATTAAAACTATCCTTTTAAAAACTTCGTAGAACAAAGTATAGAAATATGATTAGTAATTCCGTCGTTTCAGACTAAATATATTTTTTTTGTCAAAGCAATCAGAATATTGTTAAAAGACATCAAGCATTTTCTGTATTCAAGGATAAATTTTTAAGCTTACAAAACCTGTCATCCATTCCCTTTCCCCTGCTCCTACTACATTATTGATATTTTAACCCTCTTTATCAATCTGTTTTTCAATTAATTAAATATTTAAAAAAAAATCTAAGCGAGAAAAAAAAAATCTAAGAAAATATAAGTCAGAGAACATTTTAAACTCAGACATAAGATTTTATTTATATTTGCGGTGATTTATTACTCTCTATAGAACGACAACGCGTCCATAACATTGGGCAATGGTGAACTTTATTGATGGTATAAACGAGTTTTTTATACGTTTAATAATGTTCATATGATACTATAGATAAAAATCTGAAATTTCCTAACCTCGTCCAAGTGGATCTTCCATCCACCTTTCAGCCGGCAAAAAGAATCGAATAAACTCATCTTGTTGAGATAGATTTCTGAATCATCTTAAAGTAAGCAAGAAGAATTTATGGAACAGATTCACAATGGACTGAAAAAAATCAAATTGAATCGTACAGTCTCCTCTGCAATTCCTGTCAAAGTCATTTTTGGCTGTGATCAGGTAGAGAGCAACAGCTAATTGACAGCAGGCTTTTTCGCATGTCAACTAAAGCGATAAACAGCAAAATATTTTTTTTGCTGCAAAGCACCCTAATAATTTTACGATTATTGCAAGTGCATTAACAGAATCATTTCATATTAACTATATGACAAATTATCATGAAAAAAATTTTATTTATACTGGTCATTACCATTATGACTGGTTATATTCAAAAAACGAATGCCGCAATTCCATTTACACGTGGAATTAATTTAACCATGTGGTACATGACAACGAGTGCCAGTCAAATTCAGTTTTCCACTTATACATCAAAAGATTTTGACAATATAAAAAGCTTGGGGTGCGATGTAATCCGCCTTCCTGTAGATTTTTATTCCATGAATAGTGGAAGCCCCAATTACACGCTCACACCATTATTATTAACATATTTAGATCAAACGGTTACATTGGCTGAATCCAAACAAATGTATCTGATTTTGGATTGCCAACCGGAGAATTGTGAAGTTGCCTGCGCAAATAAAAATTTAGAAGCCATACTTACCAAGGTATGGACTCAACTGGCCACCAGGTATAAAGACCGTACGATGTATATTATTTACGAAATTTTAAATGAGCCCAACACGATTACTACACCCGTGTGGGGACAAATTCAACAACGAGTAATAAACGCTATACGAACTGCAGATACAAAGCATAAAATCGTGGTGGCACCATCATATTGGGGTACAACACTGGAAATGAGCCAGCTGCCAGTATATACAGATACCAACTTGATTTATACTTTTCATTTTTACGAACCCGGCATCTTTACTCATCAGGGCATAACCTGGTACGAACCATCATTAGGAAGTGTACAAAATGTACCCTTCCCCTATAATGCAGCTACCATGCCACCTTTACCTTCCGGAATAAAAGGCACCTATTGGGAAGATGAATACAATAATTACAAAAACACAGGAACTGTAGCCAAACTTCAGGAAACGATGGTAAAAGCTGTGAATTTTAAAAATAGCCGAAAAGTGGATATGTATTGCGGAGAATTTGGAGCATACAATGAATATACTCCGGTAGACAGCCGAAATTATTATTACAGTGAAGTCCGAAAATATCTTGAAGCAAATGGCATTCCATGGACAACCTGGGATTATTCCTACGGTTTTGGTATATTTCTACCTTTTTCACAGGCACGATTTGAATATGACCTGAATAAACCTATGCTGACTGCCCTGGGCCTTAAAGTTCCAGGTGTAGTGGATCCAACCATAAAACCGGACCTGGTGGGCTTCAATATTTACACCGATAATTCAGCATATATTGGCACTGGTCAACCAATGAATTTTACTTCTACCAACAAGCCAAATAATGGCGCATTTTGCATAAATTGGACTGGATCAGCTCAATATGAAGGTATAGATTTTAATTTCAATCCGGATAAAGACCTGTCTACTCTGAAAACAAATAATTATGCATTGAGTATATTGGTTAGAGGTGATACTCCCGGAACGAATATCACACTCCGCTTTATGGATACAAAAACTACTGTTACCGATGATCATCCATGGAGAATGGATTATATTATCGACCAGAGCAAAGTCGCATTGGATGGATATTGGCATAAGTTATATATCCCTTTTTCTCAATTTGTGGATGCCGGTGCCTGGGATGAATCAAACAGCACCTGGTATACTCCAAGCGGGAAGTTCGACTGGAAGGCTGTTGACCGTTTTCAGATTATGAGTGATGCTGGATCCTTATTAAATAAAAATTTTTGGTTCGATAATATTATAGTTGCAAATATGGATACTGCTCATATATATGAAACCAGATCCGTGAATGATCCGGCAACAGGTAATTCAGATATCAATTCGGAAAATTCTGCATCGTTCAACGTTTCTCCAAATCCGGTAAACAATTCAGCTATCATCAGCTACGCACTTAATAACAAAGAGAATGTGGATATTAGCATCTATAATTTAACTGGCCAGAAAGTGAAGTCAATATTGAATGCAAAACAGCCTGCTGGTCAATATTCCGTAAACTGGGATACAGACAATGACAGTGGACGTAGAGTCCAGGGAGGCATTTATATTTGTCGAATTTCAATATCGGGAAAAGTAAACGGATTGAAAATTGTAGTTCTATAAATGGATGTCAACTTTTAACTAATTTATTATTCTTATTGGATAGAAGTACAGAGTAAACAAAGCATCTATCTTACAATTTTACAGAATTTATTTCCTGTAATTTTAAATGAATTCAAAAAAAAAAGCAGAATCACAGATTCTAAAGAAACAAGAGGCGAATGATTTATACGCCTCTTGTTTCTTTTTATAATATTTAGATAAAATCAACTCAAAATGAATACTAAAAACACTCAAAGCTCAGATTGCTGCGAATGTCGTATTTTGAACAAAAAAACTATTTTCTAATTAAATTCTGAATTTATTAAAATAAAATTGTAATTCTTTGGCTTAATATTCATTTAATCTTAGTCGAAAAAAAAATCAGGAGATATGTAAAATATATTCAATATTAATTTTATTTTTAGAATATAAACGAAGTCACTTTTTGTTCGATTTATCGAAAAGCAAGTCATTAGACCAATAAGGACTTGCGATCTCTTCAAAAAACAAAATACATAAGTTAAACCTTCTCAGCTTCTGTTAACCTTACATTCCTTTGGCAGATTAACAAATTATAGTCACCTTATATACAATCATTTAAGCAATTAAAAAATTACACAAACGAGAATAATTTTATGTAAGAAAATATAAGGCAGTACGAAGTTTTAAAATTAGATATAAGAATTTATTTATATTTGCCACGATTTATTACTCGATAGAGTACAACTACACTTGCATAAAAATTGGCAACAGGAGAACTTTATAGATGGTATAAACGGGTTTTTATACATAAAAAAAAGATATTCCTATGATTAAAAAGATGAAAATCTAATATTTTCTTACCCCGCACAGGCGGCATTGCCATCCACCTTTCAGCAAACAAAAAGAATCGAATTAACTCTCCTTTTCAGACTGGATTAATCCTCCACCTCTCTGTAATAAGTAGGATGTACAATCCGAAACCACAATTAGCTGTTGTAAAACGCAACATTCCATTTTACTTCATCAACCTTAAAAGGACTTTACTGATTTTTTCTGGTTTTGAATGAATATCAACTATGAAACCGAAAGCAGTCCCTTTCAAAGGTTGAAAAAAAAGCAGAAAACAATTTTTCTGCCGTGTGCTTCAAATAATATTACTATTATTTCAGTACAGTTTCTTAATTATTTTTTCTCATATCTCAAGAATATTCTCATGAAAAAAATTATATTGTTACTGGTCATAACCATGCTGACCGGATATACTCAAATGGCAAATGCCACCTTACCTTTTACCCGAGGTATCAATTTAACAGGTTGGTATATGCAAACTAAAGCAAGTCAAATTCAGTTTTCAATTTACACACAAAAAGATATTGGAGACATTAAAAGCCTGGGATGCGATGTCATTCGCCTGCCCATAGACTTTTATTCCATGAATAGTGGTAGTCCGAATTATACAGTTGATCCTCTGCTATTAACTTACTTAGATCAAACCATTACCATGGCTGAGGAAAAACAAATGTACCTGATTCTGGATAATCAGCCGGTGGATGTTGAACTTGCCTGCCAAAATCCAAATCTGGGAACTTTACTGACGAAAGTCTGGACCCAACTGGCAACCCGTTATAAAAACCGGTCGATGTACGTAATCTACGAAATCATGAATGAGCCAAACACCTATACAACAGCCGTGTGGGGACAGATGCAATTAAATGCTATAAATGCTATCCGTACAGTAGATACAAAACACAAAATAGTTGTAGCGCCTTCATATTGGGGTACTACACTAGAAATGAGCCAACTGCCTGTATACACAGACACCAACCTCATTTATTCGTTCCATATTTATGAACCGGGCATTTTCACTCACCAGGGAATATCCTGGTACGTTCCCTCACTAGGAAGCGTAAAGAATGTACCTTTCCCATACAATGCAGCTACTATGCCACCTTTACCGGCGGGTATTAAAGGTACTTATTGGGAAGATGAATACCTCAATTACAAAAACACGGGAACTGTAGCTAAAATTCAGGAAACGATGGCTAAAGCGGTCGCATTTAAAAACAGCCGCAAGGTGGACATGTATTGCGGAGAATTCGGTGTTTATAATGAATATACGCCACCTGATAGCCGGAACTATTATTACAGTGAAGTCAGGAAATATTGTGAAGCAAATGGAATTCCCTGGACCATATGGGACTATTCGTATAGCTTTGGTATTTTTGTTCCGTTTTCACAGGCAAGATTCGAATTTGACCTGAATAAACCTATGCTTACCGCACTGGGTTTAATAGTACCTGGCGAAGTGGATCCTACCATAAAACCCGACCTGATTGGCTTCAACATTTATACCGATAATTCACCATATATCGGTACCGGCCAAACTATGAATTTCACATCCACCAACAAGCCAAACAACGGCATTTTTTGTGTAAATTGGACGGGATCAGCTCAATATGAAGGAATTGATTTCAATTTCAATCCGGACAAAGATTTGTCAACGTTAAAGGCAAATAACTATGCACTGAGTTTACTGGTTAGAGGTGATACACCCGGAACAAATATTACGCTCCGTTTTATGGACACAAAAACCACTGCGACAGACGATCATCCATGGAGAATGGATTACATTATCGACCAAAGTAAGGTAGTTTTGGATGGATATTGGCACAAATTATATATTCCATTTTCTCAATTTGTGGATGCCGGTGCTTCGGATGAATCGAACAGCACCTGGTATACCCCAAGCGGAAAGTTCGATTGGAAAGCTGTTGACCGTTTTCAAATTATTACCGATCAGGGATCTTTATTAAATAAAAATTTTTGGTTCGACAATATTATGGTCAACAATATGGATACAGCGCAGATATACGAAACCAGATCCATCAATGATCCTACAACGGGCAATTCGGATAATAATTCGGATAATTCGAAATCCTTCAGCGTATTCCCCAATCCGGTGAACAATTCAGCTATTATAAGCTACACGATTGTCAACAAAGAAAGTGTGGATATAAGCATTTATAATTTAACAGGGCAAAAGGTAAAATCGATTCTGAGTGCTAAACAAGCAGCTGGTCACTATTCAGTAAACTGGAATACAGACAATGATAGCGGAAAAAAAGTTCAGAGTGGGGTATACATTTGCCAAATTTCTGTATCGGGCAAAGTAAACGGATTGAAAATTGTAGTTCTTTAAATAATCGGTTACTCACACCATTTATCTAAACTATCAGTTTTCCAACTAAAAAAAAACGACAGCAAACATTCTTTTATTGGAAGATTATTGAAAAGAAATGTAATAAAAAGAGAGAGAGAATATTATAAATTCATCTCTCTCTTTTTATTAGGTTCACTTTTTATTTTAATTCAAACAGATCCCCATCCTGCCAAACTGCGAATTTATCGCGGTAGCGTCGAAGAGGTTCCAGAGAAAGTTCGGCCGTCAGAATTTCTTTTTGGTTTTCCTGGAAAGCAAGCAGTGCCTGGGCTTTGGCATCCAACAGCACCGAGTGACCGGAATATTCGATTCCCAACCTGTCCATTCCTACCCGGTTCAAGCCGCACACATAGCACTGATTTTCAATGGCTCGAGCTTTTAGCAAGACATCCCAGTCCGCAATACGGCGGTCGGGGAAATTAGCGACATAAATGAGCAAATCATATTCGTTATTCACATTGCGTGACCAAACAGGAAAACGTAAATCGTAACAGACCAACACAAAAATATTAAAACCACTGTAACTTACTAACAACCGTTTATCGCCTGCCGAGAACCGTTTTTGCTCCCCACCCATACTGAATAGATGACGTTTGTCGGCTGTTTTTATTTCACCCGAAGGAAAAGCGAAAAATGCCCTGTTTAAAATTTTTCCATTTTCGGTAGCAATAAAACTTCCGGTAATGGCTAACTGGTATTTTTTTGCCCAACTACATATTGTTTGTACTGTTTCGCCATCCATGGTTTCGGCCAGGCTGAGTTGATCGGTACAAAATCCGGTAGTAAACATTTCGGGGAGCACCACCAAATCAGTTAGTCCCGACAAGGCAGCAATTTGTTCGCCAATCTTTTGCAGATTAGCAGCTTTATCAGCCCAAACAATCGTATCCTGCACCAGCGAAATGCGCATATTATTCTGTTAAAACATTTAAATATTAAATCGAGATAAATGGAATTCAAAGATAGATCGTTAACATTTAAGCCTTTACTCTTCAGTTTTCTCTTTTTTTGGTGATTCAGTCTCTTTTACCGCGGTGATCAGAGTTTTATGTTTATGAAAATTTTCCGGATGACGGGCTTCCACATCCTTATAGAAGGATTGTATTTTTGCCAAATCTAAGGCTTCATCACCTGTAGGGAAAATTACAGATGTGATACCCATTTCCTTTTTCCCATAATCGAAATAAGCTAATTCAATAGGGACAGCGGCTTTGACAGCTATATGGTAAAAACCCATTTTCCATTTTGAAACAAATTTACGTGTACCTTCGGGAGTAATGGCTAAATGAAAAGTATCACGTGTTTTAAATTCTTCTGCCATCTGTTGAGTTACTGAAGTCCGTTTTGAACGGTCAACCGGAACACCACCCATGGCACGCAGAATACTTCCTACTGGAAAAAAGAACCACGATTTTTTCATCAAAAAAGAGGCTGATCTACCTAATGACCAATAATATAATTTACCGATCAAAAAATCCCAATTACTGGTATGCGGTGCAACACAAATTACACTCTTTGGCGGTTCGGAAACCGAAACTATTGTTTTCCAACCTAACATTTTCAACAACCACTGACTAAATTTCTGCATGTTTATATTTAATTAAAGCCCATTTACTTTTAATGAAAAAATATTGATATGTATTTAAATAATAAAAATTTAATCACTTAATTATTTACTATTTAACAAAATACTATTTACCATTTAATAAGAAGTAGATAAACAGCACATTACTGGTCTATTAATGAGACATTATATTATTTCCATTACTTATAATGCTAATTATAAAATGTTTTGATTACAATAGTAACGACAATAATCACTGATTATAAATTCAATATTATATATCCAATAAATTAATCTGACATAATAATTCAGAAAGCGTTACTTCATCTTGATTCTTGGATCTTTGATCTTTAATCTTTGTTCTTTGATCTTGGCTCTTGGCTCTTTGTTCTTTAATCTTTGTTCTTGGATCTTGGCTCTTGACTCTTGGCTCTTGACTCTTTTCAACTGCAAAACTACATCTTTTATTGCAAATTACAAGATGTTGAAAAATATTTTAGCTGCAAACGAATCAAATTGCTAACTTTGCAAACATAAAATAAACGAAAGCCGCTCACCTCACCTAAAAAAAAAGAAAAAATACTCTTTCAGGGTGACGTAAAGGCTGCGATTCAACAATTCAACTCCCGATTGCTGTCGGGATCAACGATACAACAACATATGGATTTTCCCTTTTTAAACGAACTTAACGAAAGTCAGCGAAATGCCGTGACTTATACCGATGGTGCTTCGCTGGTGATTGCCGGTGCCGGATCCGGTAAAACACGCGTACTAACCTACAAAATAGCTTATCTGCTGAAAACAGGCATGCATCCGGGAGCCATACTGGCACTCACCTTTACCAACAAAGCTGCACGCGAAATGAAAGAACGTGTAGCCCAAATGGTTGGAGAACAAACGGCCCGTTACCTGTGGATGGGCACCTTTCACTCCATTTTTTCGCGCATTCTTCGTGCCGAAGCAGAACATATCGGGTACACCAAAAATTTCACCATTTACGACTCGGCCGATTCCAAAAGCCTGATAAAAAGTATCGTGAAAGAAATGAAGCTGGACGAAAAAGTATACAAACACGGATTCGTACAATCCCGTATTTCGTATGCGAAGAATAACCTCATCACACCCGATTCGTACCTGGCAAATACAGATTTACTTAAGTCCGACACCAACTCAAAGATCCCCATGTTGAAGGATATCTACAAAATCTATTGTAACCGGTGTAAACAGGCCGATGCCATGGATTTTGATGATTTACTGATGCAAACCAATGTACTTTTCAGGAATCATCCGGACATTCTCCAAAAATACCAGCAAATTTTCAGTTATGTGTTGGTGGATGAGTATCAGGATACCAACTTCGCCCAATACCTTATCGTTAAAAAGCTGGCCGAAAGACATGAACACATTTGTGTGGTTGGCGACGATGCTCAAAGCATTTATTCCTTCCGAGGTGCCAATATCGATAACATACTTCAGTTCAAAAAAACCTACAACAACGCTCAAATATTCAAATTAGAGCGAAACTACCGCTCCACGAAAACGATCGTTAATGCAGCGAATAGTTTGATTGATAAAAACACTGCACAAATCCGCAAAACGGTTTTTTCTGAAAAAGAAACCGGATCGCTAATTAAAGTGATGAGTGTTTTTACCGATTTCGAAGAAGGTTTTGTAGTTGCCAATAACATTTCTGACTTACGTTACACCAATAATTATCGCTTTCAGGATATTGCCATTTTGTACCGCACCAACGCCCAATCGAGGGTCATGGAAGAGGCTTTGCGCAAGCAAAATATTCCCTACCGTATCTATGGTGGTCTGTCGTTTTATCAACGCAAGGAAATTAAAGATGTGATTGCTTACTGCCGCCTGGTTTGCAATCCGAACGATGAAGAAGCATTAAAACGCATCATTAATTATCCGGCCCGTGGAATTGGTGATACAACGGTGAATAAGTTAATTGAATGTGCACAGCTTCATGCTGTGAGCGCCTGGGAAGTGCTCACCGACATGCTCAGATATAACCTGGCTGTGAATGCAGGTACTGCCAACAAACTGGCACAATTCCGCAGCATGATAGATGTATTTGCCCAACAGGTATCTACTCAAAATGCTTACGACCTGGCAAACAGCATTGTGAAGACTACAGGGGTAATCAGTGAGGCCTTTCATGACCGTTCGCCCGAGAATATGAGCAAGCAGGAAAATGTACAGGAACTTTTAAAAGCAATTCACGAATATTGTGAATTTAAACAAACCGAAGGTGAAGGCATCGCCCAGCTGCCCGATTATCTGGCTGAAATATCATTGCTCACCGATCAGGACACCCAAAAAGATGCTGACAGCGACAAGGTAACACTGATGACCGTACATGCCGCCAAAGGGTTGGAATTTAAAGCTGTGTTCATAGTGGGTATGGAAGAAGAGTTATTCCCTTCGCCTTTTTGCACAGCCAGTGAACGCGAATTGGAAGAAGAACGGCGGTTGTTTTACGTAGCCATCACCCGTGCCGAAGAACGTTGCTTTATCAGCTTCTCCAAATCACGCTTTCGCAACGGTAAAACGAACTTTTCGAACCCCAGTCGGTTTATTAAAGATATAGATGTACAATTTTTGGAAATGCCTCCCGAAAATATTCAAAAACCATCGAGCAGTGGCGATTGGGACGATGATCTGGAAACCGAACGCAACCGCTTCCAACACAGTTCATACAAAAAACCAACGGTTAGAACTGAATCAGTTCCTATTCCAAAACGGTTGATGAAAGTAGAAAATGGTGCGGGTGATAAAATACCGTCCGAAAACGCCTCTATCCCGGTAGGTGTATTTGTAAAACACGGTATTTTTGGCATAGGAAAAGTAGTGGAGACCAGCGTGGTGAACGGCAATGAAAAAGCCGATATCGACTTCGGTGAAAAAGGAGTAAAATCTTTATTGCTGAAATTTGCAAAGTTAGAAGTGTTGAAATAGAAAATTGTTTATCTTTGTACAAAGATACTTTGTCTGTGAAAAATTAGGAGAAATATTAATCAAAAAAAAATAAAAATAAAACAATACAACTATGGCAGCAAAACCGGTTGAAGAGGTAAAAAAACCGACCTCAGAAAAGATGAAAGCATTGCAACTGGCAATGGATAAAATTGAAAAAGACCACGGAAAAGGTACCATCATGAAAATGGGCGATACCAAAGTGGAAGAAATGGCCTTTATTTCGACCGGTTCAATCGGTTTAAATGTGGCTTTGGGTGTAGGTGGTTATCCACGCGGACGCGTTATCGAAATTTACGGTCCTGAATCATCCGGTAAAACGACACTGGCCATTCATGCTATTGCCGAAGCTCAAAAAGCAGGTGGTATAGCAGCATTTATCGATGCAGAACATGCTTTCGATCGTTTTTATGCCGAAAAACTGGGTGTAAATACCGACGAATTACTGATATCTCAACCCGATAATGGCGAACAAGCATTGGAAGTTGCCGATCAACTGATCCGTTCTTCAGCTGTAGACATTATCGTAATTGACTCTGTAGCTGCTCTGACTCCAAAAGCCGAACTGGAAGGTGACATGGGAGATTCTAAAATGGGATTACAAGCCCGTTTGATGTCTCAGGCTTTGCGTAAACTTACAGCCAATATCAGCAAAACAAACACAACTTGTATTTTCATCAATCAGCTGCGCGAAAAAATCGGTGTAATGTTCGGAAATCCTGAAACAACTACCGGTGGTAATGCCTTGAAGTTCTATGCATCTATTCGGTTGGATATCCGTCGTATTGGTCAGTTGAAAGACGGCGATGAGGCAGTAGGTAATCAGACCCGTGTGAAAGTTGTAAAAAACAAAGTGGCGCCTCCCTTCCGCAAAGCAGAATTTGACATTATGTTTGGCGAAGGTATTTCTAAAACAGGTGAAATTATCGACCTGGGAGTGGAATACAATATAATCAAAAAAAGCGGTTCGTGGTACAGCTACGGCGAAACCAAACTGGCTCAGGGACGCGATGCTTCCAAAGCATTAATCAAAGATAATCCTGAATTAGCTGCCGAACTGGAAATCAAAATTGTGGAAGCTATTAAAAATAAATAATCAGAAAATTGATTAAAATGAAAAGTCCTAAAATTGATTGTGAAAATCAACTTTAGGACATTTTTTTATAGTTCTGTTTCAATTTTTTTCGTCATGCTTATCCGCATCTCACAAAGCTTACAATCAAAGGTCAATTCGTACATCTGATCGTTATTTTTCAAAAAGAGCGGTTCCACAAAAGTTGCTTTATAACCTTCCTTCGGGCACCAGCCCAGGTTGAATTTGATACAATGCTTGCAAAACATCAACGGCACGCCTTCTTCAGCTTTCGCTTCGAAACCGTATGCAACTTCCTCCACCCCATGTTCGCGGTAAAAAGTTTCAGCTTGCGCATTCATCACATTGCCCAGATAAGTCAGCTGTTTTACCGGGAAAGTGGCTGGTACAGCTACCCGTTTAGGTTTCCGCACATAGGCTTTCTCTCTGACTTCATCCAGTTGTTCCACCGCTTGCCTACGCCATTCACTTAATTTTGAAGCCTGAAAAAACCAGGGAGAATCAATTTGAATTTCTATAACCATGGCTTCGTAAATGGTATTTCCGAGTTTGGACAGTTGATTTTTAATATTTTCGATAACCGCATCGGGCTTTTGAGCCGGTTGCTTTTCACATTCAACTTCGAAAGTACTCGAAATGCCTTCTTCGTCTGTCAACTGCAACGAAAATCCGGTGGCAGTTTCCGTAAATAATATCTGTAATCCTACTTTCCGTTCTGAAGTTTTGCGTTGTAATATTTTTTCAAATTCATGATCCTGATTACGATACAGCCATACTGCTTCAGTCAGACGCGGCATATCAGCCGGATAAACCCGGCGACCATCCACCCTGTTCACCCGGAAGCCCGTCAAGTCACCGTGTGCATTGACAAAACAGAGTCCATCGCCATTATTCAGCTTTTCGGCACTGGACATGGTGAAGTAATATTCTCCTATTTCCTTTACTTTTCCTATCGGTTCACCCATCGACTTCGGCGTATCCAGCTGAACAATATCATGTTGGCGACCGTGTAAGAAATAGTCTGTAGCTCCGCGGCGAAAACTCTTCTCGGGATTCGATTCGAAGAAAAAAGTGGTTTTACCGGCCGATGCTTTTTCGTATCGTGTACTTCCTTCTAAAACGGCATCCAGTTTCTTTCGGTAATAGGAAGTTATATTTTTTACGTAATCCTCATTCTTCAGACGACCTTCTATTTTGAAAGATGTGATGCCGGCATCCATCATTTCTTCCAGTGAATCCGATAAATCAAGATCTTTCAACGAAAGTAAATGTTTGTTTTTAACAAGTAATTTTCCTTCAGAGTCCAGTAACTGATAAGGCAAGCGACAATATTGAGCACATTGACCTCGGTTGGCACTTCGTCCGCACATGGCCTGGCTCATGTAACACTGACCGCTGTAACTAACGCATAAAGCACCGTGAACAAAGGCTTCCAGTTGTACATCAGTCTGTGAGGATATTTCGGTAATTTGTTTCAACGACATTTCACGCGCCAACACCACACGGGAGAAACCTACGTCCTGTAAAAAACGTACTTTTTCCACAGTCCGGTTATCAGTTTGCGTGCTGGCATGCAGTGCAATGGGTGGCAAATTCATTTTCAAGATGCCCATGTCCTGCACTATCAATGCATCGGCTCCGGCCTCATATAGTTCCCAAATCAGTTTTTCGGCATCCGGTAACTGATCATCTGTCAAAACAGTATTCACCGCCACCAACACATTGGCACGATAAGAATGTGCATACCGTGCCAGTGTTTCAATATTTGCCACCGGATTAGCCGCTGCCGACCGTGCACCAAATTGTGAAGCACCGATATAAACGGCATCGGCTCCGTGATTTATTGCCGCCAGACCGCATTCAAGGTCTTTGGCGGGTGAGAGAAGTTCTATTTTTTTCATAACTGTAGGGACAGCTCGCGATCTGCCAAATAATAAATGGTACTTAAAAAAAACAGTTCATCCGACAGTTCGCGACCTGACTATAAACTCTTATAAAATAACCCCCAGTCCGTTAGCTAACGGAGAATTATATTAGTTTCGTCTCCTATATTCTAATAGTTTCGTCTCCTAAATAAGAACCCCTAGTCCGTTAGCTAACGGAGAACTGAATTAGTATCGTCTCCTATTTTTAAAAGTTTCGTCTCCTGAAGTTAGAATAGTTGTGTGAACCTATCTTTTAGAATGGAACTATAAACTATCGATGAAACTTGCGACATCCCGTCCCGATAGCTATCGGGATTTCGGGACTGTAAACTATAAACTATCTATAAACTATAAACTATTAATGTATTGTCGTCAAATCATACGGTGTTTCCTGATAAACAAAGTAGTTCAGCCAATTTGTAAAAAGCAGATTGGCATGACTGCGCCAGCGAACAAGAGGTTCGTTATTCGGATCATTATCAAGGTAATAATTTTGTGGCATATGAATAGGAAGGCCCTTTGCCAGGTCACGTTTATATTCCTTGTCCAGGGTATGTGCTGAATACTCTGAATGCCCTGTGATAAAGAATTCCCGACCGTTACGGCCCATCACCATATAAACTCCCGATTCCGGTGATTCGGAAAGTAAAGTAAGCTCAGGGACACGACTAATATCCTCGGCCCTCACTTCCGTATTTCGGCTGTGAGGCACGTAAAACACATCGTCGAAACCACGGAATATAGGATTATGAGGATCGAAAGTAGAGTGCTCGAAAACCCCGAACATTTTAGTTTCGAGCGGATACTTTGGCACACCATAATAGTGATACAAACCAGCCTGTGCTGCCCAGCAAATATACATAGTGGAAGTAACATGAGTACGTGCCCAATCGAAAATCTTCGTCATTTCGGGCCAGTAGTTTACTTTTTCATATTTCAGGTGTTCCACAGGAGCTCCGGTTATAATCATTCCGTCGTAATTGCTTTGACTAATTTCCTCAAAGGTTTTGTAAAAAGCAGTCATATGTTCGATGGACGTATTTTTGGAAACATGACTTTTTAATTGAAGAAAATCAATTTCAATTTGAAGGGGCGAATTAGACAATAAGCGTATTAAATCCGTCTCAGTGGTTATTTTTATCGGCATCAGATTCAGAATCACTATTTTAAGCGGTCTGATTTCCTGACTCGAAGCGCGTTCCGAATCCATCACAAAGATATTTTCTTTTTCAAGAATATCTACAGCTGGCAATGTTACTGGTATATTTAATGGCATAATATTTCAATGTTTGAAAAGTTCGAAAAGTTCTGAGTTCTTATAGTTGAGGGTTTAGAGTTTAGCATTCTCTTCGAATTACGAATCACCCTTTAATCGTCGAATTAATTGTGAAGTTTGCTTTTCAAACATTTTCTTGTTTAATAATTTCAGGGTCCCTCCTTAACTAACGATCTAACTAATGGAGCTTGCGATGGAGTATTTCGACATTCCGATTTTTATCGGAACATCCCGCTTGCCGGACTAACTAACTAACTAACTAACTAACTAACTAACTAACTAACTAATTATATTTCCTGTAAATTTCCCAGAAAGCCGAACTTCCTATAAAATCTTTCAAAAATAAATTTAGTTTTTCAAGTAATAATACTGATTTAGAATCAACAGCCCAGGCTTGTTGCTGTTCAAAACCAAGGGGTAAAGACACATCAATAGTTGGATAAATCAATTTCAACTTATGTGCAAATTTCTCATCACAAATAGTATATTTTAGTTTGCCTACCGACACCAGTCGAACCATCTGTTCCGTACTCAGATTTTCCATTTCCAGAATTTGAATGGTGTCTGCTATTTCATCCGAAAGATGTTGCAGACGCATCTTATACGGAGAATGAAGGGGAATATAAATAGTATCATCGGCCAATTCCAACTGAGTTGAAATCAGTTTCTTTTGAATTGAACCTTCTGTTGCCCGCTGTACCAATACAGGACGGGATGTTTCAATAGAATTAGTAAATAGCACTGTTTTTTTCCACTCGGAAGTAACGGGAATCAGATTTGCAATCAAATCATATTCACCACTATTCAAACCAGCCACACATGCTGCCAGGTCATCTTCTTCATTCATTACCAGTTCCAGTCCCAGCGTATCGGCAAAGGCTTTCACAATTTCATATTGAAATCCAGAAACACTGTCCCCCTCTACTGTAAATCCCATGCTACTTTTATCGGTCACCACCGACAACCTGCCTGAATGCAGTATATGCGGTAAATCATGTTTATGTTCCTTTACCTGACGAACCCACACAATAACACCAAAGAGCATAAATAAAGCACCAACCAAAATTCCTATTTGCACCTTTTTTCTCATGAATTACCCTATAATTCTAAATTTCAAAAGAACTAATAACTAATTTTTTAATTATAAAAATTCCACGATAGACCTAATTTCAGTATAGCCGGATTGATAGGATAATTAGGCATAGAGAAATAGGCTCCATTCATAAACTTTTGGTTAATATGATAATATTCCACAAAGAAACGCGTACGTTTCAGATGACAATTCAAATAGACATTCATCACCGGATAATTTCCGATTTTAGTAAGAGTTTGCGTGTGAAACTGTCCTGTTGCAGGCATATAAGCAGGAGCATAATAGGATGTATGATAACGGACATTAGCACCTATCTGAATACTTAACACTTTGAAAAATTTATCGTGATAATATAAATTATGATACAAGGCTAAAGTCGGCAATGGCAAAACATTTTCTTGCGAACTAAGCTGATACACCACGTTATTCTCCAGCGCGAATTTTCCTAAATGAAAATCCTGATTCAGGTTAGCTGATACTACCTGAATGTTTCCTGTAAATTGAGTGGGCAAAGCTTCCGAATTAAAATAAATGTATTTAGTAACATTCTCCACCGAAACATTCAATGAAAACAAACGTGTAGGAATGGAAAAAGTTCCACCGACGTTGGTCCGGTAAATCTTTGCAAAATTATTATCCCAACGGAAATGATTCGATTGATAATGCTGCAAAAAATAGGAAGGTTCATCACTGCGAATAAACCCATTAGCAACCAAAGAAATACTGTCGTTCCACAACTTAAAATATCCACCCAGGTTCGCTTTCAACAAGAAATCACCGGCTTTGTAACCTTGCAAACCCATCTCGCCTAACACACTGTAACGAATTTGTTGCCCGCGTTGCTTAGAGAGTATTCCACCCAATTTCGAATTCGATTTAGTCAATCTGTTCACCAGCGAATCCTGATTGTAAGTAAAACGTTGTATTTCATTCTCCACATAGGCAGTCAGCCCAAACTTCATCCATTTGTTGAACTCCTCTTCCATACTAACTGAAAATACGTTGGTAAGTGTTTGTAATGCAGATGTATCGTTAGTTTGTTTAAGCGGCAGATAGGTATTTTCATAAAAGGAAGTATCCGGAGTTAACTCGTAGTAACGCTTTCGGGCTTCTTCCAGTTTAATGGTATGGGCAAAACTGGTCACCGGCACATATTCCATACTCACCGAATCTTCGGTAATCCGGATTGGGCGTTCAAAGCCAATACTATATTGTTGATTATAAAAGAATGATTTATATTTATAATTCGAAAAGCCATCCAGATTGATGGGTAAATTTTGTGTCTTTATTGCATTTACAGGATTCAAAATGTAAGTAGGATCTGATAAACCACCGTTTTCGAAATTATTCAGGTTATTGGTCACCAACGCACCTGTTGCACTGTAATGCTTACCGTTATAATTTCCGAATAATGAACCGGTAAAGCGCTTTACAGCCTGGTTATCATACTCACCAACAGAATAAATATAATCAAGTGTCGTTCCAAAATTCAGCTTTTTATTGGCATTAGCTGTAAATAAAAATTTCACATGATCTTGAGTCCTGTAAGTCGTTCCACCTGTGGTGTAAGTCAGATTGCTGTAAGGTGTTTTGGTATTATAAAATGTAGCGTTTTCTACATTCATAATATACGGTGAGTAGGCATTAGAAAATATAAAATCGGTGTTAGCCGGACGATTGAAATACAATTTCGACTGAATGGGCGAACCCAGATTCCCGTTGTACGAATTGGCAATGCTTAGCCTATCCATAGGATTAGCCTCCTGATAATTAATATGAACCGTATCTACAGCAATAGTATCCGCCACGGCGAAACGATCGGAAACATGCCAGGTTTTTATAAAGCGATATCCGGTTGGTTGCACAGACCAAACGGATGTAAAAATCAAGAGCAATGACAGAAAAGAGACTAACTTTTTCACCCGTTTTAATTATTTAAAATGAAGACTGACAGGAACATCACCTATGGATTGATCCTTATTTTCATACGAGTGCAAAGATACAAAAATTTATTGGCTGTTTCAGAACACTTTCGTTATAAAAACAAAAACGAAAAGTTCCTATGTTAACTAACGAATACATCATTAAATCAGGTTCACATTCAAATATGCAATTAAAGAACAGAGACTTACACGGAATACACCAGGAAGTATATTCTGTGCAAGTTTTGTAATATATATTTCAAACAGAATGAATGAGATCAACCTTTTATTTTAAAATCAGCAAAATTTAATTTCAAAAACGAGTAAAAATAAATGGAAATCATTTTGTAACTTCATTCACCAATTCTTTCCCGTCAACAAAATCCTGAATATTTTGCATAGTTGTTTCAGCAATATTTTCCATAGCTTCTTTGGTAAAGAAAGCCTGGTGCGAAGTTACAATCACATTATTAAACGAGAGCAGTCGTGCAAGCACATCGTCGTCCATCACCTTATTCGACCGGTCTTCAAAAAAATAATCGCCCTCTTCTTCGTATACATCCAACCCAGCCGAGCCTATCTTCTTACTTTTCAGTCCATCAATAAGTGCCTGTGTATTAATCAATTTTCCACGTCCTGTATTGATGATCATCACGCCATCCTTCATTTTCCCTACCGAATCTTCGTTTATAATATATTCAGTATCCCTGGTTAAGGGGCAATGAAGCGAGATAATATCCGACCGTTTGTACAACTCATCCAATGAAGTATATTCTACTTCATATTGTTTGGCAAATTCCGCATCCGGATACAGATCGTAAGCCACCACCTTCATACCCATGCTTCTCAGGATTTGTATCAATATCTTTGCAATCTTTCCTGTACCGATGATGCCGGCAGTTTTTCCATTCATATCAAATCCCAACAGACCATTCAGCGAAAAATTTCCATCGCGCGTCCGGGAATAGGCTTTATGTGTTTTTCTGTTCAAAGTAAGCATCAGCGCAAGCGTATGTTCAGCCACGGCATGCGGCGAATATGCCGGCACGCGTACCACCTTGATGCGATCTTTAGCCGCATTCAGGTCCACATTATTGTAACCTGCGCAACGCAAGGCAAGCAATTTAACTCCATTGGCTACCAATTCGTCGATCACATCGGCATCGGCTATCGCATTCACAAAGATACATGCCACATCCGCTCCCTTGGTCAACATCACATTATCCATATTTAAATGGCCTTTATGAAATCGCATGTCGAATCCGAAATGTTCGTTGGCTTTCTTAAAAGATGCCTCATCATAAGGCTTGGAATCGAAAAAGGCTATTTTTGTACTCATGGGTTATTTGGTTGGTGAATTGGTTGTCCCGATAGCTATCGGGAGGTTAATTAGTTGATTAGTTAATTGGTTAATTGGTTAATTGGTTGATTGATTGATTGATTGATCCCGCATGCGGGATGTTCCGATAAAAATCGGAATGTCGAAATACTCCATCGCAAGCTCCATTAGTTATTTGATTTTTTGAATTTTGGTTTTCCTCCCTTAGTCTTTTATCTTTGTTCTTTGTTCTTTTGTCTTTGTTCTTTTGTCTTTGTTCTTTTGTCTTTGTTCTTTGTTCTTTTGTCTTTGTTCTTTTGTCTTTGTTCTTTGTTCTTTTGTCTTCTGTCTTGGCTCTTGGTTCTTGGCTCTTGATTCTTTTATCTTTGAAAACACTTCATCTACCGCTATTGTTCATCCGAAGCTGATTCCACCTGCCATATATGCACAACCGACTCTCACCACATAATTCTCTACGCTCAAAATATAATATTTCCAATACAATTTCCAACATAATTTATTCATTTCCTTTGTCAATCAAAGAATTATTCCTACCTTTGCCCCGCTTAATAAAAAGTGAATACAAATTTTTAAAAAGTCAATAACAGTATGTTAAATCATTATGAAACCGTTTTCATTTTAACTCCCGTTTTGTCTGATCTTCAGATGAAGGAAGCGGTAGAAAAGTTTAAAGCCATTTTGATAGAGAATGGCTCGATTATTACCAATGAAGAAAATTGGGGTTTACGCAAATTAACGTATCCTATCCAAAAGAAATCGTCTGGTTTTTATTCGTTACTTCAGTTCGACGCCGAATCTACCGTAATCGCTGCATTGGAAATTCAATTCCGTCGCGACGAACGTGTGTTACGTTTCTTATCGTTCCGTTTGGACAAATACGCGTATGAGTACGCCGAAAAAAGAAAGAGTGTTAAATCTAAAGAAGTTAAGGAGAACTAAACCATGGCAGCTAACAACGGAGATATCAGATATCTAACTCCACCCTCAGTAGACATTAAAAAGAAAAAATACTGTCGTTTCAAAAAGAACGGTATTAAGTATATCGACTACAAGGACCCTGAATTCTTGAAAAAATTCCTGAACGAACAAGGAAAAATTCTTCCACGTCGTCTTACCGGTACTTCGTTGAAATTTCAACGTAAAGTAGCTCAGGCAGTAAAGAGAGCACGCCACATCGCGTTGCTTCCTTATGTAACCGACATGATGAAATAATAAACAAGGAGGAAAAAGTATGGAAATTATATTAAAAGAAGATGTAATCAACTTAGGTTACAAAGGCGATATCCTGAAAGTCAAGAATGGTTACGGACGTAACTTCCTGATCCCAACAAAAAAAGCTATTTTAGCTACTATCCCTGCTAAAAAAATGTTGGCTGAAGACTTGAAACAACGTGCTCACAAACTGGAACGTATCAAAAACGAAAGCGCTGAATTAGCCGAAAAGTTAAAAGATATCGTACTCAAAGTGGGTGCCAAAACAAGTACTACAGGCAAAATCTTTGGTGCTGTTGGTCCTATTCAATTGGCTGATGCCTTCGAAAAAGCAGGTTTTGCTATCGACCGCAAAGTAATTGTACTGAAAGAACCTATCAAAGAAGTTGGAGAATATAAACTTACGCTAAAACTACACAAAGAAGTAACTGTAGAGGTTGCCTTTGAAGTAATAGCTGAATAATTTGTCAATTCAAAATTACCGAAAAAAAACCGATGCACACTTTGTGTATCGGTTTTTTATTTTTTAGGCTGTTTTGAAACTTCCCACTCTCCCACTCCACACCTTCCTCTGAATTTAACTGAATAATGACTTGTCATGAAAAACAGCTCTTATAATTACCTGATTTACCTTCCATTTCTTTGTATTAAAAAAACGGATTATTAAATAAATCAACAGATCAACTTTACTTGAAAATTGTTATAGTAATGAATAATAGATATAACTAATTTTCCAAATTATGGAAACAACAGACCTGTATCAGGAATTCACTGAAAAATTAAAGGTAATCTTACCCATAAAAGCATATCCTATTCGGGAATTTATCTCCTTTTTAAGGGAAAAAGGTCTACCGCTCGCTTATGATACAGAATTCACTATCCTGGAAGTTATGAATAGCGGAGATCTTCTGGGGATTATGTGTGTGGCACAATATGACGAACAAAGTGTCATCGTTTGCGCATTAACTCAATTAATTATTTCAAGCTCCTGCACGATGTGCGGGGAAATAACAGAATATCAAAAAAACAGAGAGGAAAGAATAATAAAATTAAATCAAATCAAAGCGAATTAACAGATTACCTATCAGGTAAAAAGAAAATTAAGCAATAACATTTTCCGTTGTTAAGGATATAGCACTAAACAATCCAGTGAATATGGATGGCCTATAAAGGAAATAACCTATGAATAAATGGGTAAAAATAAAAGATTTTGAAAATTTATTCCGGACTTATAATGAAACAGGTAAACAAATATGGGTCGTAGGGAGAGTAAAAAAACTACCGTTGGTAATTGTAACTATGGCGCTAAATCTGTTGGAATTAGATTTTATCCGGTTTGTCTGTATCTGCAATGAAACCCTGGCAGCTTCCAGCGAAAATTATCCCAAAAGGCCGAAAATACCGGTTACCCGGGTGGATCACCCCACGGCAATAGGTATTCAAATTCTATATTCAGTAGAATTTAAAGTCTTTGATTTTTTTGATATTAATTCACCGGTGAAAGGTAACGGGAGTAAAATGGTAGATGCCATACTGAAAAATCTGCCAAAGGACTGGCAACCAACTGTTGTTATGGATTTGAGCAATGGGTTTTGGGATAAAATGATAAAGAGGCATAGTGAATGTACTTGGATGTGTGATAATTCAGACAGAGGCTGAGGCTAAGGCACAGAAAAAGGCTGAGGCGCAGGCTCAGAAGAAGAAGAAGAAGAAGAAGAAAGAAAGAAAAGGTTGAAGAGAATAAAAAAACAATCTTTAAAAACGACCATCGTTTCACCGGTTCATTAGCTGTTTTGGGTTTCAATCAAAAGCAACTCCTTTCTATGCAGTATATACCAGATATTTTATGTTTTATTGAAAAAACCAGATTCATGGGTGCTATTTTAATCTTTGCGAATCTACACCCAACTCGTATTTCAGGAAGTACTGTATTTCAATCTAAACCCGAAAATCACTAAACACGTACTGAGGTGAACAACAGTCATCTAAATATATGTTATATCTTCCTGCTAAAACATAAAACTACCATCCGGATTTCAAGCTTCATGCTTTTCGGCCAAATTGTAAAAACGTTCTCTGTCATCAACCTTTAATACAAGGGAGAGAGTGAAACAGTCACTAAGATAACATCAATTTCAACCTGATTTGAAAGCAATCATTGTCATCATTTGTGAGTCATACTTAGGTCAATGCAAGATTTACCAATCTCTTACGGCACTATTATTGCAACTCTTCATCGAGCTTTGATTTTTGGCTGTATAACAATAAAAAGAATCATATAAAATAAGCTGATAATTGCTTTTATTTTTTGCTTTTATTTTTTTATTTATCTTAAAAACATTGTACCTTTGTGCTATAACAGGGCGTCTTTTTTTATTAATGAAAATCATTTACTAAAATCGGGTATCCTGACAGACTTAACCTGCTGATTAATATCGTTAACTAACTTTTTTTTTGCATTTTCGATTATATGAATTTGAGTCACAAATTTGGCTTACAAGAATTACGATATATAAGGTTAATCGGATTACATCAAACAAAAGGCAATATTTATCGTTAACAGAACAAAGGCAGGATTAGTTGAAATTTATATTTTAAACAACAGAACATGGCTATTACAAAATCTCTCCATAATTTTTCTTTCGGTATATCTACGCACATAGGACATGTAAGGATTACAAATGAAGACTTTTCCGGGAATTTCGAAACAAAGAACGGATATGTTTTTTTGGTATGCGATGGAATGGGAGGACATCTGGGAGGGGCTAAAGCATCGAAAATAGCCGTTGATGCCATCAAAAAATGTTTACAAAGTTTTGACTATAAGACACCTTTTGAAGCTTTAAGTCAATCGATCATAACTGCCAATGAAACCATTCTGGAATATGCTGAAAAAAATCCGGGTATAACGGGTATGGGTACAACCTGTGCAGCTATTCTGATTATTGGTTCTGATGTCTATTATGCTCACGTAGGTGATAGCCGTATATATTTATTTTCCAACCAAAAACTGATCCGCGTTACCAAAGATCATTCCGTTATTCAAAAAATGATCGATCTGGGTCAGTTGACCGAAGAAGAAGCCGCAAAGCACCCTCGGAAGGATGAAATATCCAACGCCCTGGGTCGTAAGGAAATGAAACCGCCTACCGTATGTAAAGTCCCGGTTCAGGCAGCTAAAGGAGATGTTTTCCTTATTTGTTCCGATGGCTTAACCAGCATGGTGAAAGACGCAGAGATAGAAACTGTATTGAAGAATAGTCTGGAAATGCAGGATAAGGCAAATCTATTGATTGATATGGCCAACAAAGCCGGTGGGATCGACAACATTACTGTTCAGTTGGTGGAAATTAATCAATCGAACTACGCGGAGACAATTACGAATATACCTGTAGCACCCGTAAAATTATCCAGACCTCCACAGCTTCCTAAGCCAGTACAGCCCGAAGCAAGCAATATCCAATACAAGAACATTATTAACAAATACAGGAATATCATTATCTTAGCAAGTATTGCTTTGTTATTGGTTTTTGGCTCAATTTATTTCTTTAAAGAGGTATATTCACCTGAACAGGAAATTCCGGTTATCGATACGATCCAGACTCCGGTTGATACAGTAAAAATGGATACAGTAACGAAGGTCGTTGAGAATGCGAATATCGACAGCACTATTCAGCAGGAAATGATTAACGATTCTGCAGCTGTTATTGCAGCCAAAAGAAGAGCCTATAAAGCTTACAAAGCACAAAAAGCACAACAAAAAACTGCTGACTCCTTAAAAGCAGTATCCATTAAAGCCACATCAATTAAAGCCGCATCCATTAAAGATACTGCTCAGATAAAATGATAAAAGCGATATAATTACAACTTCAATAATTATTCTGTTAAATGAGCTTTTAAAACAAGAATGATGAAACCGTAACATTCGGATACATCATAGTAATAAACACCGCGACGGCCAAATGGCTGACGCGGTGTCTGTTTTTATACCAAATAAACTAACTGATTATAGATGATGAAAAATCCGGCAATAGTATAGGAATAGGAACTCTCCCCTATCTTTATTCATTCCAAATTTCAGTACATTTATACAATTAGATTGATACTCATAGAATATTGAGTAAGTTTGTACTCCTATTAATCGTAGCTCTAAAAAATTTCAAAAATGAAAGTGGACACACTAAAAATCAAAGTACAGAAGCAAATACTGACAATTTCATTTATCCTGTTAGCCGGAAAATTTATGGCATATTACCTTACAAATTCTGTAGGTATATTAACAGATGCTATGGAGAGTATTGTAAATGTGCTGGCAGGAGCTATCAGCCTGTATAGCCTTTACATTTCAAACATTCCAAAAGATGAAAATCACCCTTTCGGACATGGTAAAATTGAGCAAATATCGGCATCCATTGAGGGACTTTTAATAATGACAGCCGGTGGTATAATTATATTTGAAGGGATAAACCGCATCTTTGAACCTGCGGATATTCAAAAGTTAGATGTTGGAATTTACATTGTGGCAGGCGCTGGATTAATCAACTACCTGTTGGGTGTGTACAGCATCAACGTGGGTAAAAAACACGATTCAATGGCTCTGATCTCAGGTGGTAAACACCTGCAATCAGATACTTATTCATCGATTGGACTTGTACTCGGTTTGATTTTACTCTACCTTACTCACATAAGTTGGATAGACAGTGCGTTGGCCATCATTTTTGGCGGGATTATTCTCATTACGGGTATACAAATTCTCAGGAAAACCGTAGGAAACCTAATGGATAAAGCGGACAAAGGAATCCTGGTTCTGTTGCATCAATCTATTACCAGAAACAGGAAAGAAGATTGGATGGACATTCATAACCTCAAAATTATCAAAAACGGAACCATACATTATATTGAATGCGATCTCACACTGCCTTGGTATTACAATATCCGTCAAAGTCATGATGCCTGCGATGAACTGGAGCGCATTATTGAAATAGAATTACCCGATCGGATCCAACTATCGGTACACTCGGACCCCTGTAATGAAACTCAATGTAAAAACTGCCTGATGCCTGCCTGTCTCCACCGTACGCAGGAATTTGATTTACCATTGGAATTGACACTCGATTTGTTGACTAACGAAACCGTGAAAACTAATTAGTAATAAGCACAATTAAACCGATTTAGCAAATCAAAGATTTGTAATCATTCTTTTATTCAGCGTTAATCTGCGAAATCTGTTGACAATTGCATGATAGATAATTCAAGGATTCATAAGTAAAATAATTCCAAACAAGATTCAATTATATACCATATTTCTTTTCATGTTGCGCACATGCTCCCGAAGGTCTTGAAGTCATCCGTTTACATCGGTTACCTGCCTGTGTAATTCCAATGCATCTTACTGTTGCCGATTTACTATGAACAGTTTGTCTGCTGCGTGTAGATGTTGTATTCCACGACCAACAATCAGCGCAAACCGATTTCTCTATTTTTTGCTCCTGAGCATCAGGCAGGGCCGGAAAAAAATCGATTCCCGTCATTTTTTCTACATAATCAATAGTCACAACAAAGGATCTGAGTGGCAGGGAGGATGAAGCATTGGGCAATATAAATCCTATACCTTTCAGCTCAGGTGAAGTATAATCCAAAATTACTTTATAATAGTAACGTGGCACAGAAACTTTGTTTGCCCCTATGGTTGGTAAATGTTCAGGCAGCAGCGGTCCGGTAACAACATAAATAGCATGGTTATCAACCGCCCATTGCCTCACTTGTTCTTCGAGACGTTTCCACACTCCGCGATTAAATCCGGATACCTGCGGTGACATATTGCTGTAAAAAAAAGATTCCTGCATAGAAGTTGTACTCCAGCCCATATCGGCTGCCGGGGCCAAATGTCCGCGATCGTACCCCATACCCTTGTAATCGGCATTTGTCGCCGATCCGGTACGTACATCGTCATCGGGTCGAAAGTCATCAGAGCGATTGACCGTTTTGAACGTTTCTCCGGCAGTCAGTTCGTAAGCCACCCAATTGGCTTGTTCGTTCTTTTCATTGTACGACAGGGTATAGCCAAGGTGCTTCACCACCTCATCCCGCCCGGTGATGACTGGCAATTCCAGGTTGTTGATTTTTGGAGGCTGTTGGGCAAAAAGAAAAGATACAGAAAGAATAAAAACAATACCCAGGCACCGCCATCTGGCGTGGACTTTTGCAATTCGGATCATTTCGAACATTATTCTATTTTATAAGAGAAATTGAAATCCGGTGATTTAAATCAAAAAAATGCTCAACGATAAGTAATCAAGCAGAAAATTTATAAAATTGGTTTTATTGCATCAACTTAATATACCAACAGCTTTCAATAGGCATACTTCTTCCATTCACTCCTGTTGCCATTAAAGGTATTCACATCCACATAACCTTCAATACCCTTAATCCTTCCATTGTGTGCATGTTGCCAAAACAGCCATTCTCTTTTATCGGGCATGATTTCACTTTCAATGAAGGAACAAATCCATATCGGATTATCAGGAAATTCATTCCGAATAAATTTATTATAGGTGCTTTTATTGGTATAAATAATCACTTTCCTCTGAATTACAGGCTCAACAACTTTCAAAAAGTCTTTAATTTCTAATTTAATTTCAGCTACATTTTTCTCCGTGTGGAAATTCCCCCATTCTTCAACATCTAAAACAGGAGGTAAATCAATGTTAGTCAAACGGGTATGCGTCAGATAATTTTCAGCTTGTTTAACACCCGATCGATTAAAGCGGAAAAAATGATAATCTCCCACCTTCATGTGTGTACCTTTTGCTCCTCTTACATTCATGCTGTAATTTGGATCAATGTAAGTCTGACCTTCTGTAGCTTTTATATAAACAAAATCTATATGTTGGTTATCAATTTCAGACCAATCAATAATACCCGAGTGCTTGGAGATGTCAATTCCGGTTATAGGATATCTTGATTTATTTATATGTATTCCTTTGGGTATAAAAAAGTACCTGTACGCTATTATTCCAGTCACTAAAGAGATAATGATAAAAAAAATGAGTACTGATAAATATTTCTTTTTCATGATAATTTATATTTCTATCCAATGCCAATCGTATTTAGAAAAAAATATTGTGCTAATACTTAATACTAACACCTTTTTTAAAATTGGCAAATAATCCTAACTATTTTACTCAGTCACAAAGATACGAGTTTAATGCGAATCTTAAGGCAAACTAAATTTCTAAATTTCAAACAGCGGTTTTGGGTTCAGTAAATAAAAACAGTATTTTGAACTCTGAGTAAGATTTAAAACATCATAATGATTTTTTTAGTCAAAAAAAAAGGCTGACTAAAAATAGTCAACCTCTTTGTTCAGACAGATAGAGTCTATTATTTAAGTTTTGAACTAACCAGATTATCTAAAGAAAATTTTCCGCTTCCACCAATCATAAGAGCCAGCGACATACCAATGATCAGAATAAAGTATTCAATTCCTTCACCAGGTTGATTACCAAACCAATTCATAAAGAATCCATTATTGATATGACCTCCCAGAATCATAGCTCCGGACAAGGTGAGAAAAATGGAGAATGCCATAAAGCGTGTTCCGAGTCCTACAAGTACTCCTATACTACCAACAAATTCAGCCAGTATGACAAGTGTAGCCAGTATAAAAGGCATACCCATGGATTGAAGGAAACCAACAGTACCGGTAAAACCATAGCCGCCAAACAAACCAAGTGCTTTTTGCATTCCATGAGGTAAAATTACGGCGCCTAAGGCTAAACGTACTATCAGTAAAGACCATGATTGTTGGTCGGTTGCGAAAAATTTTTTAATTGCGTTCATATTTTTTATTTTTAGTTGATTTGTTATTTAGTTAATTGGTTAATTGGTTAATTGGTTAATCCCGCAAGCGGGATGTCGCAAGCTCCATTAGTTGATTGGTTAATTAGGTAATAGTAGCTCTTTATGAAACGGTCATAGGGACTTCCATTATCAGTATTTTGGTTTGTACATTAGCTTCAATTTCTATTGTATCGGTTTCCCAGATTCCAAGTCCATCCCTTTTATTAAGCTCATGACCTGCAACAGTTACACTTCCTTCAATAACAAAGAGGTAAACTCCCGTATTTTTTCCTTTGAAAGTATAGGTGCCTTTCCAACCATTAGTTAGATCGCCCAGGTGAAACCAGGCTTGCTGGTGTATCCAGACACCCTGATCGTTAGGGTCGGGGGAAAGGATCTGATAGAGTTCGTTTGGTTTAGAAATGTCGGCCAGCGATATTTGATCGTATCGGGGAGTTACATTCTTTTTATTGGGGAAAACCCATATTTGCAGAATCTTTGCCTCTATATCCTTGTTTTTATTATATTCGCTGTGAAAAATACCGGTGCCTGCGCTCATTACCTGAATATCACCGCTACGGATAACACCTGCATTGCCCATGCTGTCTTTATGCTCCAGATCTCCAAAAAGAGGAATGGTAATAATTTCCATATTGTCGTGTGGGTGGAGTCCAAAACCCTCACCACCGTCTATGGTATCATCGTTAAGTACCCGTAAAATACCAAAATGAACACGTTCGGGGTTAAAATAATTGGCAAAACTAAAGGTATGGTAGGTATCGAGCCATTCGTGATTGGCATGACCCCGACTTTCTGATTGATGGTATAAGGTTTTCATCTGTTGTCATTTTTATTGTCGGAAACTCTTCCAACTTGTTGCGACAAAGATACGGCGACAAAATGCGGGGTGAAGTAATAAAATCAGGTATATAAGTGCAAAAATCAGTTCTGACGTGAAAAAACACGAAATTCCGTGGGAGTTTGTCCGGTAATTTTCTTGAAAAAGTTATTGAAATGAGCAGGTTCATCAAAACCAAGAGTAAAAGCCAGCTCTTTATTACTGACATTGCTGAACAAAAGTGTTCGCTTGGCCTCCATGATAAGTTTACTCTGGATATGTTCTTTGGCCGATTTGCCGGTCAGGTTTTTCACTATTTTATTCAGGTAATCGCTGGTTACAGCCAAATTGCTGGCATAATCTGATACCATGTGTGCAGTTGAATACTGTTTATTAAGCTGTTGCTTAAAAGTTCTGAGGATATGATTACTGGTTTCCACCAATTGCGGATTATTATTTTTATGCAGGGAACAATGATTATTACCCTGAATCAGAAATATTTTCACCAACGATCCTATCGCTTCCAGCGTATAATTTTCGAGCGTATCGGAAAATAATGCCATCTGGGCAATCAGGTTTTGATAAACAGGCATATCCTTTTCGCTTATGGGCAATGGAGGTGATTGACCGTAATCGTTGAAAAGGTAGATGTCATTAATCATCTTATCGGGTATAGAATTACTGATAAGAAATTCTTCGTTAAATGTCAGGACCCATCCTTTGGGTTCATTGGTAAGGATAACCTGATGCATCTGTCCGGGCTGGATAAAATAAATTGTCCTTTCAGCCAGTGTATACTCAGTGAAATCAACCACGTGAGTTCCTTCGGCCTTTTCAATAAAAATTATAGTATAGTAGTCGTGCCGATGTGGACTATCCGGTTCGCCGTTTGTACTACGGTAAATATCTTCCATCTTTTTAAGGGCAAAACCGGTGGTATTAGTCGGATTTTCAGAAATTGTGTAGGTTTTTATTTCCTTATGCAACATATTCATAAAGCAGAAACTGTTTTAATTGTATTTTGAGAATGTATTAGTATGGTAGTTTTCAATTTTAAAGATTTTTTTGTAAACAATCAAACTAATTCGATTGCGAAGATAGTCATTTTTTTCAATTAGAATTCAATTTCACGTTTCCAGCTAAAACAAGCAAAAGAATAAGTTGAAGAAAAAGTTGAAGAAAAAAATTGTTTAATAATCTTCTCACTTAATCAAAAAATAATAGATTATGGCTACAAAGATATATGTCAATTTAGCGGTGAAAGATTTAAATAAATCAGTCACGTTTTTTACCTTGCTGGGCTTCACCTTTAATCCTCAGTTTACAGACGAAAATGCAAGTTGCCTGATACTGGGCGAAAACATCTTCGTTATGCTAATTGAAGAACAACGTTTTATGGATTTCACAAAAAAAGAAATTTGCGATGCAACTAAATACACAGAAGTGTTAATTGCGATCGATGTGGATAGTCGTGAAAAGGTGAACGAAATGGTGCGTAAAGCTTTATTGGCCGGAGGTTCTGTTTACCGCGAACCCGAAGATCACGGCTGGATGTATGGACACAGTTTTGCCGATCTGGATGGGCATCAATGGGAAATTGGGTATATGGACGAAGAAGCTTTAGTGCAGATGCAAAAAGGAAATTAAAAAAAGAAGCACCTTTTAAACGAGTTAAAAGGTGCTTCTTTTTTATTGTATCAATGTTTTTCCTTACTAAAAGTCAGATAAATTTCGCATTTAAATTTAAATAAAATGCTTATAATCTGCGATTAAGAAAATATTAATTTCTGGATTGTTTACTCCACACTTTCTTAGGAGCGCTTTCGGTTCTTGCACCGGAAGAAGTAGTATTACGATTCCCCTGTGAACGGCTGTTCGAACTTTGAGGACGGGCCGAATTTTGTGCACGGGCGTTTAGTCTCTGTTTGATTTTCAGTTTACCTTCGGGGATTAAATTCTTCGCAGGAAAAGGATGATTATCTACTACCGGAATTTTTACGGATATCAACTTCTGAATATCACGCAGGAATTCACCTTCTTCAACATCACAAAACGAAATGGCTTTTCCATCCAAACCGGCTCTACCTGTCCGGCCAATACGGTGTACGTAAGTTTCAGGAATATTTGGAATTTCGTAGTTTATCACCATGCTCAATTCATCAATATCGATACCACGGGCAGCAATATCGGTAGCAACCAATACGCGCGTAGAATGATCCTTAAAATTTCGTAACGCATTTTGACGGGCGTTTTGCGATTTATTACCATGGATGGCTTCCGCTTTAATGTGTTCTTTCACCAGCATCCGCTGCACCTTGTCGGCACCGTGTTTGGTTCGTGTAAAAACAAGGGCGGTAACTATCGATTTATCACGCAGTATATGGAGCAACAAGTCTTTTTTATTGGCAGCATCCACAAAATACATTTCCTGTTCAACAGTTTCTGCTGTGGTTGAGGCTGGTGTCACTTCCACTTCTTCCGGATCGGTCAAAATGGTACTCGACAACACACGGATAGAATCGGGCATGGTAGCCGAGAAGAACAATGACTGACGTTTAACGGGAATCAGTTTAATCAGCTTCCTCACATCGTGAATGAATCCCATATCCAACATACGATCAGCTTCATCCAGTACAAAAATACTGATATCGTTCAACCGAACATATCCCTGATTGATTAAGTCCAACAGTCTTCCCGGTGTGGCGATCAAAATATCGACACCTGCTTTAAGTGGATGTACCTGTGAATTTTGGGGTACACCACCGAAAATAACGGTATGGCGTAAACCTGTATTCCGGCCATAACTCGTGAAACTTTCGCCAATTTGGATGGCAAGTTCGCGGGTTGGCGTAACTATCAATGCTTTAATCTTTCGGGGAGCTTTATCGTTCCCCTTTTGAAGGTATAATTTCTGTAAAATTGGAATTGCAAATGCAGCTGTTTTTCCGGTTCCAGTTTGTGCACAACCTAATAAATCGCGGCCTGAGAGTACTATTGGAATGGAGATTGCTTGTATTGGTGTTGGATGGATATAACCTTCGGATTTAAGAGCGTTTAAGATCGGCTCAATAAGATCTAATTTTTCAAATGACATATATTATTTTTACATACGGTACTCCTTTACTGACTTGCAACTAAAACCGGATCAGGAAATACTATTTTGCGCAAAGGTACGGAAAATAAAGCAATTTGGCAAAAATGCCTGTGATGATATAAGTTCAGGAGTAGAATGTCTGAGGAATTTGGAATGTCTGAAAAATATGATTGGTTTGAAAAGTTCGAAAAGTTATTAAGGTTCGAGTGGTTTGACGGATTTGAAGGTTTTTGGTTTATCCATTAGACTTATAATTACGAATCGACAGGAAACAGGAATTTCTTCTCTCAGACTGCACAATTCGGACAAAAATGTTCAGTTACTATTTCATAACCTCAAATCTCTAATATAAACTATGAACAATGAACTCTTATGAAACTATAGAACCCCTAATCCGTTAGCTAACGGAGAATTATATTAGTTTTCGTCTCCTATATTTTTATAGTTTCGTCTCCTCTAATTTTAATATTATTGTTTCATTTAATATTTAGACTGATATTACCATCAGTCTGTAATGCTATAAATGGAGCTTGCGATGGAGTATTTCAACATTCCGATTTTTATCGGAACATCCCGTCCCCCCGATAGCTATCGGGACTATCGGGATTACGGGACCATGAACTCTTATGAAACAAAAACAACCCCTAGTCCGTCAGCCGACGGAGAACTAAATTAGTTTCGTCTCCTATATTTTAATAGTTACGTCTCCTATAATTTACGCTTTAATGTTTCTTTAGATTTTTAGTCTCGTCCTTATATGCTATAAACTATGAACTATAAACTATAAACTAATCTTTCCTTTCTTTCAGCAAATCTTCCAATTTGATAAATTCGTCGCGAAGCTGAGCCGCCTCAAGGAAGTCGAGTTTTTTGGCTGCTTCCTGCATGGCTTTTTTAGTTTTGGCAATAGCTTTCTCCAATGCTGAACGTGACATATATTGTACTACCGGGTCGGCAGCTATGCCCAACATGGTTTCCGGCTCAACATAGGCATTGGGTTCAATCTTACTAAACGAGTTGCGTTCACCTTTAAATATGGCCGTTGGCGTAATGTCATGAGCAATGTTATAGGCCATTTGTTTTTCGCGCCGACGGTTGGTTTCAGAGATAGTCTTCGCCATGCTGTCGGTCATCTTATCGGCATACATAATCACTCTGCCGTTCAGGTTACGAGCCGCACGCCCGGCAGTTTGAGTGAGCGAACGGTGTGAGCGTAAAAATCCTTCCTTATCGGCATCCAGTATGGCTACCAACGATACTTCGGGTAAATCAAGCCCTTCACGAAGCAGGTTTACACCCACCAGCACATCATAAACTCCCTTACGTAAATCCTCCATGATTTGTACACGGTCCAGGGTTTTTACATCGGAGTGAATATAATTACATTTTACACCCATTTTAGCCAGATAATCAGTCAATTCTTCGGCCATACGTTTGGTAAGGGTAGTTACCAGTGTACGTTCATTTTTCTCGGTTCTAATTGTAATTTCTTCCAGCAAATCGTCTATCTGATTCAGGCTGGGGCGGACATCAATGATGGGGTCGAGTAATCCTGTAGGACGAATAAGCTGATCCACTACCACACCTTCGCTTTTCATCAATTCATAATCGGCCGGCGTGGCACTCATAAAAATAGTCTGAGGGGTAATGGCTTCGAATTCCTCAAAACGCAACGGACGGTTATCTTTTGCCGATGGTAAACGGAATCCATATTCCACCAGGTTTTGCTTGCGGGCAGCATCCCCGCCAAACATGGCACGTATTTGTGAAATACTCACATGACTTTCGTCAACAACCAGCAAAAAATCTTTGGGGAAATAGTCCAGTAAGCAAAACGGACGACTTCCGGGTGCACGGCCATCAAAATAACGTGAATAATTTTCGATACCGGAGCAGTAGCCCAGTTCTTTTATCATTTCCAGATCGTACTTTACCCGTTCGTAAATTCGCTTTGCTTCATATTCTTTCCCTATGGAGTGAAAATATTCCATTTGCAATTCCATATCGGCTTCAATATGCTGAACAGCATTGGCAATCCGTTCTTTGGTGGTTACGAAAATACTGGCCGGATAAATTTTGTATGCATCAAAAATTTCAATCAGATGAAAGCTTATCGGATCAACGGTTTGAATCTCTTCAATTTCATCGCCCCAAAATACCACACGAAGCACAAAATCGGAATATGCCAGGAAGACATCTACCGTATCGCCTTTCACCCTGAAATTACCACGATTCAATTCAATTTCATTGCGCGAATAAAGACTATCCACCAAACTACGTAAAAAATCGTTGCGAACCAGTTTCTGTCCACGGCGAATTTCTATGACATTACTCGTAAAATCTTCGGGATTACCGATTCCGTAAATACACGATACCGATGAAATCACTATCACATCCCTCCTGCCCGATAACAAAGCCGAGGTGGTAGCTAACCGTAGTTTTTCAATTTCCTGATTGATAGCTAAATCTTTTTCAATATAGGTATCGCTGACAGGCAAATATGCTTCGGGTTGATAATAATCGTAGTAAGATACGAAATATTCTACCGCATTATCGGGAAAAAAGGCTTTAAACTCGCTGTATAATTGAGCTGCCAGGGTTTTATTATGACTAAGAATCAACGTAGGACGTTGAACCTGCTCCACTACATTGGCAATGGTAAAGGTTTTTCCTGAACCGGTAACACCCAACAAGGTTTGATAAGGTACGTCCATGCGCAATCCAGCCACCAATTGTTTGATAGCTTCAGGTTGGTCACCGGTAGGACTAAAAGAAGATGTAAGTTTAAAAGCCACGTGTTTGGATTCTGGGTTCTGTGTTTTGTGTTCCGGGTTCCGGGTTCTGTGTTACGGGTTTCGCGTTCTGCGTTCCGTGTTCTGCGTTCCGTGTTCTGCGTTCTAACTAACTAATGGAGCTTGCGACATCCCGCTTGCGGGACTAACTAACTAACTAACTAACTAACTAACTAACTAACTAACTAACTAACTAACTAACTAACTAACTAACTAACTAACTAACTAACTAACGATGGAGCTTGCGACATCCCGCTTGCGGGACTAACTAACCAATTAACGAATTAACGAATCAACCAATTAACTAATCAACCAATTAACCAATTAACGGAATTCGTACCTTACTCCTCGGCCGATGGCATCACCATCCACAGAATAATATATACCAACAAACCGGGAAAACCAGCAGATAAAACCGATAGCAAGACATAACTGACTCTTACCAGTGTGATGTCCCAATCAAAATATTCAGCAATTCCGGCACATACGCCAGCTATCATTTGATTTTTTGAACGTGTGAGCTTTTGTTTCATAGTTGAATTATTTTATGTACAATTTTATAACAAAGGAACAAAAAAATAGTTGATAATAAAAAAGAGAGAACTAAACTAAATTAAAAAAACAAAGATACAGATACATATTCATTAATAAACTACTTCGGTTGAATGAAAACCGGATTTTTTCAAACACAAAGAAAATATTTACCCACAGTCTTTTAATTGTTCAAAAAAAAAAGAGGAACAAAGATTTACTCCTTACTCCTCTAATTCTCAACAATTTTTGAAACAAACAAATAACAGGATTCTTTATCTTCCTGATTGTATAATATAGTTTTTTAATTCGTCATTAAAATCATCTTTTTCCAACAGGTCTTCCAGATTTAGATGTAAACGATACCTCCAGCTGCTCATTGAATTAGATGGGACATTGATACGTTCATCGTGCGGATTATTACGACGTAACTTTTCCGAGATACTCAATAAATCCTGCATTTGAAAAATAGACCACATAGCCGGAGAATATAAATGTTGCAGCAGGATATCGCGACAAATCCACCATTCGCAGAAATAAGGAGCTTCACCCCAATGTCCGAGTTGAGAGTTATAGAACCGTTGAGTTACATCCCTGTCTTCTTCCCACCATCCTCGTATAGTACTCATATCATGAGTGGACGGTGTAACAACCGATAAATAAGGTGCATCTGCCGGATGGAAAAATTCTATTTTTTCCAGTTTAGGTGCACGTTGAACTTCCAGGCTCAATATTCCCAATTCTTTCATCACCGAAGTCACACATGGCGTCATCATCCCCAGGTCTTCACCAAAAATAAGCATATTGGTAGACCGCTTGAGCGCCGGCAATTTTTCCATACCCGACTGATACCAATGCGCATCCTGACGCCGGTAAAAATAATCCACATAAAGTTCACGGAGCCTATCCTGCGTATAATTATCCAGATAGTTGAATGAACTCAGACTTTCCATACCGTAGCGTGGATAGAACTGCTTACCCTGACTACCTTCCACTTCAAAGAAAAGGACGTTGGATATCAGGTCGAATAATCCCCATTTTACACTTTCGGTAAGTTGACCGTCTGTAAATAGTTTTTCTACAGCCGCCTGACTTTGATAAGGTACTTTAAGCCGGAGAATCCAGCCATCTTCAATTTGAAGGCAATTAGCTTTCACCCACGGGCTTTCTTCTCCGAAAAGATCCCACAGGATGGCATCGGTGATAAATGGTTTACAGAATCGGTTGAAATCGAACCACAAACCTTTTTCGGCAAATTCGTTAATATGTATGGGCGTTGAAGGATTCAGATAACCCATGATACCTTCCACCTGATTGATAGGTATTTGCCAAATTCTGAAGAATCCCAGTATATGATCGATACGGAAAGTATCGAAGTAATCGGACATTTGTGCGAAGCGCTTTTTCCACCAATCGAAACCGGTACGTTTCATTGCTTCCCAGTTGTAAGTAGGCAATTCCCAGTTTTGACCTTTTACTGAAAACATATCGGGTGGAGCACCGGCCTGCATGTCCATATGGAACAGTTCCGGCGAAACCCAGGTATCTACACTGTTTCTGTTCACACCAATAGGGACATCACCTTTGAGTACTACCCGGTGATCGTGGGCATAAGCAGCTGCTTCGGTTAACTGTGCATGCAAATGATATTGAATAAAATAATTCACGGCTATATCATCGAAATGCGGTTGTTCCGTTGAAGTAAATTCCTTGATTTTAGCAGCATCGTAGCGTGCAAAATCCTTCCATTTACGATAATCGGATGTTCCTGTCTGATCACGCAACACACAATAGGCTGCGTACGGAACCAGCCAATATTCATTATCGGCAAAGAAAGCCAAAAAATCTTTGTTTTTTAAGAATTTATCTTTCTGAAACAGATAGAGTTCTTTGGCATATTGTAATTTAAAATTGATGACTTCCAAAAATGCAATCAGATCCAATGCATTTAATTCGGCCTGTTTGGTTTTATATGCTTTTTGCATGGGATGCGTGGCAGGGAATTTACCCATAGCCGGTAAATTCAAAAACAACGGATTCAGTGCAAAAGCTGAAATAGCTGCATAAGGTAACACATCTTCGTCGGTATGTGTACCGGTAGTATCGTTGAGCGGAAGTACCTGGATCAGTTTCAGGCCTACTTTTTCGGCCCAATCAACGAGCAATTTAATATCTATAAAATCGCCTACGCCAAAACTCTTTTTAGTACGAATACTGAAAACGGGCAGGCCCACTCCGGCTCCACGCCAGGAAGTCGACGTAAAACGGGCAAAATCATCCGATATCTGTATAATAGTCTTACTCGAATTTATCACCGGTGCTATCCGGTCGGCACCTGACTCGAAAGTGCGGAACTGTTTATCTTCGGGATCATAAATGCCATATTTATAATGAGCATCCTTTTGCAATTTGCTTAAATCGACTTCAACCGACCACCACACACCTTCGGATTTGTGCAACAGGATGGGGTTATTTGTGGACCACTTACCCAGCGCATCACAATTCCCGATCAGGCAGATGCTTTCATTTTTTTGAAGCAAAGGAGCCTTTACTTTGAAAACGTGCGTATATTTAGTCACTGGTTTTAGTGCTACGGGTATGCTTTCTTCGCGAAGCAGAACCTGTTGAAAGGGTGCAGTCAGGAAGGCATTCTCCACGCTGGCGGCAGAATTCCACCTGTCGAAACAGAAAAAATGCTCCGTTTTGGATGGATCTATAGTCAATAAACGATCTTCGCGCCATTCTTCAAGATATTTACCGCTTTGCTCGGTGAATAAAATATAATTATAACTAAACCGAAATATTTCATTTCGTGAAACTTCTACTTCTAAATACCAATCTTCACTGCCCTGAAAACTGAGTGCTTTCGCCCTGGTGATATCACCATTGCCCAATTCGGGTATATTACCGGTTACCATAACCCGTTGACCCCATTGAGTATAATATGGAACTTTGAAATGTATTTTCATAGCATATTGAAATTTAGACAGTTGGTTATTTCAAGTAAAATCAAACTCAAAAGTAATCTAATTTTCATTAAATGCTTTTTGAAGTACTTAAAAACATGCGAAAATTGATTTCAAACGTTTGCGGAAGAAATGTAAATAAGAAAAAATCAGGAGGTTCAGAGGGATATATTTCAACCAAAACAGGAAGGTCTTATAATTCACGAAAGCAGTTTGGTATATTCAAGCATAAAATATTCATTCATTTTTTATAGGTTTATCATGGTCTATTTAAAATATTATTCAGTACTTTTGTGGAATAATTCAGTAAAACTAAAATCAGCCCCCAATTCATGTTAGTTTCAACTACACCTTTTAAAGTGTTTTCGGGCACTAAGAGTCGTTATCTTGCCGAAAAAATTTGCCAGAGGTTAAATATTCCGCTCGGAAATATGAATATTCAGCATTTCTCCGATGGAGAATTTGCTGTTTCATATGAAGAATCCATCCGTGGACAGAATATTTATCTGATTCAATCCACTTTTCCGAATTCGGACAATTTAATGGAATTACTCCTGATGATTGATGCCGCCAAACGCGCTTCGGCCTACAAAGTAATTGCCGTTATCCCTTATTTCGGATGGGCCCGCCAGGACCGGAAAGACAAACCACGTGTTTCCATAGGTGCCAAGCTCATTGCCGACATGCTCAGCGTGGCAGGTGTGGATCGTATTATCACTATGGATTTACATGCCGATCAAATTCAAGGCTTTTTCAATGTTCCGGTCGATCATCTCTATGCATCGACTATTTTTATGCCTTATATTAAATCCTTAAACCTGGAAAATCTGGTTATAGCTTCACCCGATGTGGGCGGTTCTAAACGTGCAGGTTCATACTCCAAACATTTAGGAGTACCTATGGTTATTTGCAACAAGACACGCGAAAAAGCCAATGTGATAGCCGAAATGATGATTATCGGTGATGTAACCAGTAAAGATGTAATTATTACCGACGATATGGTAGATACAGCCGGAACCCTTTGTAAAGCTGCCGACCTGATGATGGAAAAAGGCGCTAAGAGTGTCCGTGCCATCGTTTCACACGGTGTAATGTCCGGACTTGCTTCCGAAAGAATATGCAAGTCAGCTCTTACGGAAATTGCTTTTACCGATTCTATTCCCTTCGACGTTAGTCTTTGTCCCAAAGTGAAAGTTCTCTCTATTACTGATATGTTTGCCGATACTATTTATCGCGTACAGGAACATAAGTCTATCAGCGAACAATACCTTATGTAAGGAAATACAGATTTACACAGATTAGAAATAGATTTACACAGATTGAAGATGGATTTACACAGATAAATGGTGACCATTTGGAACATGCTGTGAACAAGCAGATTTATTTTTAATTCGTAATAACATAAAAAAACTCCGGAACGAAAGTTCCGGAGTTTTTTGTATTAAGCTATAATCTGCTAAATAAAATTGAAGAAAGACATTCTGTCCTACCTTTTGTCAGCAATACCATAAGCTATCCAGTTAACCTGAGGTTCGGCCATCTTCACGGTTTTCTTGCCTAAAGCATAGCTTTCGGAGAGTTTGGTCCTGAGCAGATTTAATTCATCGGTTTTGCTTTTCAGTTCGCTTTTCATGCGTTCCTGTTCCTGATTCAATATCCCGGCCCTGGCGATGTCTGCATCCAGTTGATCGGTAAAAGCCGGTAAATCCAATCCATAGCGCCCTACTACGGGAGCATTCAGCTTAATATTACCCGAAAGCAGGGTACTATTGGTCAATAAATTGTTGAAAGACATACTGGTCGATTTTGTAGCCATATCATTATTTATTTTAGATTTAAAAATCGGCTAAAATTACAACATATTTATTTTACATCTATAACATTATTTTATGTTATTCAGCATATTTCATCTGTTTACACATTTATTTTTACATCTTTTACCAACAAAACATCTACTTTTTCATAAAACCATCTGATATGGACTCCATAGCAGATGATATGGACACCATAGCAGGTGATATGAACTCCATAGCAGGTGATATGAACATCATAGCAGATGATATGGACACCATAGCAGGTGATATGGACTTCATAGCAGATGATATGGACTTCTTAGCAGGTGATATGGACTCCAAAGCAGGTGATATGAGTGCTAAACCGGATGAATTACCTCCGAAACGAGATACTTTATCTTCTCCAATCATTTATACGAAGAAAAAGCGGTTATCTCTTTATGAAGAGATAACCGCTTTTAATAATTTAGATATTCTTTATTTTACAAATGCATTTTATTTTAATACAACATTTTTAATTTCCCAACTGGCTGATTCAGTTGTTGAACACAAGTATTTAAATGCAAATTTGAATGTTGATTTACCCAAGTATTTTGCAGGGATGACAATTTCACCTGAACTCACAAAAGTCCAGTTATTACCAGCTGGATAGGTTGTAATAACCATTTGTGCCCAGGTAACTCCATTATCATCAGATAACCATAAAGTATGATTTGCCTGCATATTTGCAACAACACCCTTGTTAACCGTATGATCAAAGGTGAGAATTGCAGAAGTTTTACCAGTTAAATTAATAGTCGGAGATATTAACCAGTCTTCATTTTGATTACTGATACTATTTGCAAAACCTGACATAACTGCACCATAACCAGTTACCCAAGACCAAACCTGAGCACCAACAACATTATTGTTCGTAAATGCACCAATACTTGCAGCAAAAGTTTCAGTAAAAATAGCATTGGATGTATCAGTAGGTTTTGTTCCACCCTTAGTGCCTCCCTCTAATTCATAATATGTAACATCTTTCAAACCTGGTTTTCCAAAATAAGCTACTAATGAACCGTATAATGTTACTTCTTTACTCAGATTAGCTTTTACATCTTTCAGATTTAAACCAGTACGAACCGGACCTGCAAGCAATTGAACAGCAAGACATTTTGTAGGATCGGTTTCAGTTTTTGAACCTGCAATCAGGATATTAGTAGCTTGTGAACAAGTATCTGTTGTAAAAGTATAAACTGTGGCTGTAGCACCTGCAGTTGCATAACCGACAATGTAACCTTTCACCCATTTATATTCTCCCTGATTGGCAATACCTCCGGCTACATTATAAGGTGTAGCTTCAGTTCCATTACCTGATACCAGATCTCCTGGAATAACCGTAGCTTCACCTTCCTGCACCAGGAAGTTTTTCAATTCCCAGGTTCCTGCCTTAGTAGCAGTGGAAACATATTTAAAGGCAACTTTCACTTTTTTGCCTGCAAAAGCAGTTAAGCTGATTTCACCTGAACTGGCCAGCGTCCAATCGGCGAAATTCGAAAATACTTTTGAAGTTAATTGAGTCCATGTTGCAGTTGCAGGTAAACCATCTACATAGTTTGAAGAAACCCAAACAGTAGCTTCATTCTTTGGATCTGCAAAATAACGTAGCGCATGATCAAAAGTCAATTTGGCAGTTGTTATATTAGATAAGTCAATTTCAGGAGAAATTAACCAATCTTCGTTTGCATTATTTACTGTTGCAACATATCCAGACATCAAAGCATATTTATGGCTATCAAAAGCCCAAACCTGGTCACCCGAAACGCTTTGTGTGGTAAATTTACCCAATCCCGTTTCAAATGTTTCGGAGAATGGAAGCGAAGAGCTTGGATCCGGTTCCGGATCATTTACATTGGTACAGGCTGATGCCATCACCATTGCAAAAAGCATTAAACCCCAAAATTTTGTTTTCTTCATAATCATAAAATTTTAAATTGATAAATTGTCTTTTGTTTTAATTATTATAATGCATGATAGCCTTCAAAACCTTTTCCCAAGTCTTTGATGGAACGCAAGGTCAATTGGTGATATATTTTTGAAGCCGATGGCGTGGCGTCTTTATCGTTGTACCAACCAATAATAGCTGTAATATTGCCCTTATAAGAAGATGCAGGCAATTTTCTAGAAGCAAACTTGGCATATTCGCTGGTTGAAATAAACACAGAACCGGTTCCATCCTGAATCTCGCGTGACTGAGGATAACCAACTCCATTGGTAGAAGGAGCAAAGATTTGTTCAGCAGCACTGATAATTGATGGAACCCCATAATTTGCTCCCTTTCCTGTAAAATATGCATTCTCAATACACACCAGTTTATTAAATACCGAAGGTCCTGCTGCTTTAATTTCGGCAATAGTCATAGTATCTGCTTTCACAGCTGCCAATTCAGGCATACCATATGCAGAAATATGAATATCGGAAATCAACTTTGGCATACGTCCAGGTTCTACCCGGCTTTTTTCTGTATTGAAATACTTAACGCCCATTTGAGGCCCTTCAGCATATTTTCCTATTGATAAATCGTTGCAACGAACCGACACACGTTGTCCCAAAGGATAAATTCCCGAAAGGCTTCCTGCATCAATCGAAATCTTCATGGCCTGCGCATTGGCTCCTTCTTCCTGTACCACTATGTATTTATATACATTCCCTTCCACATCCGAAGTAGTAACAATTCCATTGATAACCACATCAGATTGTGTTGATATTAAATCGGCCGTGAACAATCCGGAAGTCTTCATAAATTCACTTCTTAATTGTGCAATAGTATATGTCGTTTCCAATTTTTCGCCCATTAAAGTGTCGGGCGAAATTGGATCTAAATCAGTTTGCGCGCAACCCGTCATTACTGCTGACAGTATAAGTAACGCACTAAATATCTTATTATTCTTCATTTTTTTGTGATTTAACTAATTGTATATTCTATATTCGTGATTCTTAGTTCTAATTTAAAACTTATACCCAATATTCAAGAAAACATTAAATCCCCAGGCATAATAATATTTCGATGGGAATTTATTCAGGTTTGCCGTATCCAATGCCCCATCTACTAAAGGTACACGGGCTTGCTGATAGCCACCGGTAACCATTTTGGTATTATTCAAAAGATTGCTGGCACTCAGGTTAATATTCAACGAGCGACGATTCTTGAGGTAAATCACTTTTCCCACCGAAGCATCCAACATAAAACCGGGATTCAATTTTTCCTGGGTTCCCAGGGCGGCTTTAGCTTCCGGTGTTGTGTATTTTGCCATGTTACTAATCGTAAAACGGTTCGGAGCAAAATCGAGGTAGTTATTATCGAAATAATTCAGGGTAATATCGGCAAACCACATTTTAGGATTGAAATAATCCAGGGTAATATTAGCTGCCAGTTGTGGGCCGTTACTCACTTTCAAATTATTGGTCTTCACTTTTTCTTTTATATCCGGAAAAGCACCGTTTTCGGGGCTTTTAATCCCGTCGGCATCACTGGTATAATGGTAATCGGCATAGGTACCGGCCATGGATACAGAAAAGGTGTTATTCAATTTCACCGAAACTCCGGCTTCTACACCCTGATGAATTTTATTCACATCAGTTAAAATATGATTGATAAAAGTTCTGTATTCATCGTCGTAATAACCAAGCATTTCATTACTTCCCAAAATATGAGTCTGGAATCCGCTAATTCGTCCGCGAACCGAAGGATAAGTAAAGGAATAAGTCAGGTCGTAGGACAAGATTTTTTCACTCTGCAAGTTAGGTATACGGGTATCTTTAATCCGGACCGAGACATATGAATTATTGGCCAATGGAGCCCGTGATTCGGCAATACCATTTAACGTCAATCGGTTACGTCCGTCAATCTTATAGGTTGCACCGGCTTTAAACGAAGGATCGGTAAAATACCATACGGTTCCCTGACCGTATGAGATTTCGGCTTTGGGTTTATTTAACGTAGGAAGCGCACGTCCGTTTGCCATCAGTCCGTAACGAGAGAACTGTGTATAAGTCACTTTAGCCGCATAATAAATATCGACTTGTGGTAAAACCCATTCATTCTGAATAAAGGCACTTCCATGAACTATATTCATGTTGTAATTGTACCCGAAAACATCCCCTTTTTTTATCACGGCGTTCGGATTATTCAAATCGTTCTGAATGATATCCGGATTAACAGGATTATCGCGTTCGGAAAATTGATCTATGTCTATCCATTGTTTTCCACCCAGCAAATCGTCCATGGTTTTGTAGTGCATGCCTTTGGCATATTTAGCTTCCACACCGGCCGTGAGTTTTAATTCTTTCGATAATTGATTTACATAAGTTGAATTCAGTGTCGTTTCCATCAAATCGTTGTGACGACGTTCAACTACATATTTCGCACTGGAAGTAGGATAATTTTCATTGTTAGAATAATTTGCCCGATAAAGCTCTTTCCAGTCTATTTGCGAAACGACAGGATTGGTTTTCCATTGTTCCGTCATAAAATCTTTCATTGCAGCAATCACGGGATCATTCGTTGGATTTAATACAGTACTTGGTAGATCGCGGTAGTAATCGGGACGAGGATCGGGTGCATTATAAAATCCTATAGCCGAATTGCTGTAAAGACTGTAGTGGAAAGCCACACCGGTACGTAAACGTTGTTTATCATTGATCTTGAAGTCGTGATTCAGAATGGCTGTCGGGTCGAAACTCTTCACCACGCGTGAATTGCGTTTAACACCATCCTGATATCCCCAATACGGATTGTAATAAATAGAACCGGCTAAATCGTATACTTCCTGAGTCACACCACCCTGTTGAGCGCGCTGTGTTGGTGCTCCGAAGGTAATCAACGAAAGGCTGTGACGTTTATTAAATACTTTTTCGGCAGATAAAAAATATCCGGCTGAATTGTAGAAAGTCCCTTCCACTAAACCTTCGTCGGCCCAACGCACTACTGCGGAAGCTGCAAATGCCCAACCATTGGGCATCAACCCGGTGGCATGTGTCACCTGCGCTCTTAGTTTATATGCACGGTTGGTTAAAGCTACGCTGGCTTTGGTTCCAATAGCGTATGAACTGGCTTTGGTGTTGATATTGGTGTTGCTACCCAAATTACCATAACTGAACGAATTGGCTTGTGAGCCATTTACAATATCCTTGTTGCGCATGGCATCATTCAAACCACCTAACATGGAATAATTGAAACCACCACGTTCCAGACCATTAAAATGCACACCATTTATATAAGTCGATTCAAAGTCCTGATCGTATCCACGGGTGCGGAAACGCATGGGACTAAATGAGAAACTAGCCTGAGAACTATATACATCACCTTTCGAAGATAATACAGATGAAACATTTTGGGAAGAGCGACCTTCGTCATCGTTTAATTCATTTTCGCTCAACTGAAGAACAATTTCTTGTTTAACTTCTTCCTGAACATCTGCCCGAAGTAAAAAGTATCCTAAATCGTTAATTGTGCCGGCATTCAACTTCACTAATTTTATCTGAGTAAAATATCCCGGACGCGAAATGCTGATTTCTTCGTCTCCTGCCTGCAGTTGACTCATCGTAAATTCACCTTTGGCATTGGTTTGTGTCGAAATATTTTGCTTTAAAAAAGTAATGATCACCCCCGAAAGCGGGCTGTCAGTTCCGGCATCCTTCACCGCACCTATAGCTGTTGTTTGAGCCATAAGCGAGAAAGATGTCAGCAATGATACAAAAAGTATCAATGAAAGTTTTCTCATACGTTTGATTCTTAATTATTTATTATGTTATCTCATGTTCTCTTTCCACGGCTAAATACCGGTTGAAAAAGGAGGGCAATGTACCACTTTTTTATCAGATAACACATATTTATACAACGATATTTTTCACCAACTTTAGTCTTACTTATCAGAAAAGGTCTGATTCATTAATGATTCTTTATATCCATTCTCCCTTTAAAACTCAGACACAACAGCTTAACTAACATTTACAAATAGTAAGACGATTCATTCAATTTAACTATAACATGAAATTTCACTCAACATTAAATTCTTATTTTCCCCTTTTCCTAAAGCAAAAAGAAAAAGCACAACCAAAATCCCGGAAGTTGGATCTAAAATCAGGAAGTTGTAAGATCGGAAACAGATCCTATCCGTTTCAAAAACAGTGCTGTTCAGCAGGAAGGATCATTGAAATAAAAAAAGTTTGAAAAAGTGTTTTTTTCTTTCACTTTTTTTTCTCACTTTTGTTGCTCCTTTTCAAAATAATAAATTACACAAACTCACATACACAGAATGAAAAACAAGTTTTCTATTACTCCGGTTTTATTACTCGCCATATTCCTCAGCATTGCCGGAAATGCCCAAAACAAGGTAGCAAGCAATTCGGACAAAAAAGTAAACGTACAACTTAGTTGCGTGGCCTTTTATAACCTGGAAAATTTGTTTGATACCATAAACAACGATAACGTAAATGACGAAGAATATACACCGGAAGGGCCAAACAAATGGAATTATTATAAATACAACGCCAAATTACAACACATGTCTTATGCCATTTCGCAAATAGGACTGGATTATTCACCTGTAGGTGTTGCCATTTTGGGTGTATCGGAAATTGAAAACCGCGGAGTACTGGAAGATTTGGTGAAACAACCCGATTTGGCTAAACGTTCATACGAAATAGTTCATTACGATAGCCCCGATCGCAGGGGTGTAGATGTGGGCTTGATTTACAATCCTAAATTATTTATTGTCACCAACAGCAAATCATATCGCCTAAAAATGGAAGATCCTGAATTTCTGACACGGGACCAGTTGATGGTTAGCGGATACCTGCAAGGCGAAAAAGTACATGTTATCGTCAATCACTGGCCATCGCGTTACGGTGGTGATGTAGCTTCCAGTTCAAAAAGAGAAGCTGCTGCTGCCCTTACCCGCTCCATTTCCGATTCTCTTTTCCGCGTCGACCCGAAAGCAAAAATCATTATCATGGGCGACTTAAACGATGATCCTACCGACAAAAGCTGCGCTGTAGTGTTGGGAGCAAAAAAAGAGGCGAAGGATGTAAAAGATGGTGAATTGTTCAATACCTTGTGGAATACGCTGGAAAACGGTGTTGGATCACTGGCATACAACGATCAGTGGAACCTGTTCGACCAGATCATTGTTTCGGCAGAACTGACCCACGGTGACCGCAGCAAACTGAAACTATGGAAAGCCGAAGTGTTTAACCGCAGCTTCCTGACTCAACAAGAAGGAAAATACAAAGGAACACCCTGGCGGACGCATTCAGGTGGCGCATGGACAAACGGTTACAGCGACCACTACCCTACCCTGATTTATCTTGTAAAAGAAGTAAAATAAATACACGTTTGAAATGTACCAATATTTCTTTTTTTGATATAGATCATTAAACAAAAAAACACCCGTGTATCGGATTCTCCGAAGCACGGGTGTTTTTTTTCAAAAGTCTTTATAAGTAAGTTTCTTTTTCGTTTATGCCATTCATATTCTAAGAATCATAACATCCTAAAAACGAACCAATGGAGTTTGCGATGGAGTATTTCGACATTCCGATTTTTATCGGAACATCCCGCTTGCGGGACTAACCAATCAACCAATTAACCAATTAACCAATTAACTAATTAACTAATCACCTGATCGCCTGCAACATATCATTATACAAATCTTCCACATCCTCCAACCCCACCGATATTCGGATGGTTTTATCAGTCACATGCATTTCGCGACGAACTGCCTCTGTAAATGAACCAAAAATGGTACTGGCCGGATGAATCGCCAGGGTTTTATTATCAAACAAGTTGGTTGCCCTTTTTATCACATTCAGTTTATTCATAAAGAGAAAACAAGCTTCACGCGAGGCTAAATTGAAAGTAAACATAGCACCCGGCCGGTCGCCAAACTGACGTTTACTCACCGCTGAAAAGCGATTCGTAGCAAGCCCCGTGTAATTCACAGATTCCACTTCGGGCAAGATCTCCAATCTTTCAGCCAGTTGCAGGCAGGTACTGGTTACACGTTCGTAACGAACCGTCAGGGTTTCCAGTCCCAGACTTTGCATATAAGCTACCTGTGGTGTCATATAGGCTCCCAGGTTACGGTGGATTTCACGCCGCAATTTCACCGTGAAAGCCGACGATCCAAAATCTTTAGCCAGCGTATGCAATTTGGGTGACGAAAGATAATCGAAATTACCGTAATCGAGAATTAATCCTCCCAGACTGGTAGCTCCACCCGAAATATATTTAGTACTCGACACGATTTCGATATTTACGCCCCAGTCTTTAGCTTTAAAGGCACAGAAAGGCACTATCGTTGAATCGGCCACCAACGGAACACCTTTTTGTTTGGTAATGGCTGAAAGGGCTTTTAAATCGGCCACTTCCATTTGAGGATTAGTAATAATTTCAAGAAACACAGCGCAAGTATTGTCATCGATATTGGCTTCTACTTCGCCCAGATGCGTCAGGTCGCAAAACCTGGTTTCCACACCAAAAGCAGCCATGGTAGAGACAAAAAAGGAATAAGTATTTCCGAACAAATGTCGGGAAGTAACAATATTACTGCCTGTTTGAGCCAACGAGATGATAGCATTACTTATGGCAGCCATTCCTGAGTTTAATGCCGTTACGCTGAGTGCGCCTGTAATAGCTTGTACTCTGTCCTCAAAATATTGCACAGTAGGATTCGTAACACGCGAATAAGTATGTTCAGCAGTTTTGCCACAAAAAGCGGCTTCCATTTGCTCTGCTGTTTCAAATTCAAAAGCAGCCGTATGATATACCGGCATGCTTAACGAACCATACGCATCTGGTTTACCAAAGGGCGTATTCAGAATTTTTCCGTTAAAAGAAAGTTTTTCGTTATCCATAAAAAAATATTTCAGGTGCAAGGGTAAAGGATTACATTCTCCGTAGTCCCTCCTGATTGTTTATTTTCTACACAACTGCGAAATCAGAACGCAGAAGGCAGAACACAGAACTATCTCAGTTTCGCACCCAGTTTTGTTTCAAAATTTTGTTGCAATTTCTTCATAATCCCGTCAATCTGCTTGTCGGTAAGCGTTTTGGTTTCATCTTGCAACATAAAGCTAACGGCATATGATTTTTTGCCGGGTTCCAGATTCTTGCCTTCGTATACATCGAATAAACTTACCCGTTTAAGCAGCTTACTTTCGGTCTCGTATGCAATCTTCTCTATTTCTGCGAATTTCACGTTTTTATCCAACAACAGAGCCAGATCCCTTTTCACTTCGGGAAATTTAGAGATCTCTGCATATTGTACGTTGTGATTACCCAATTCAGTTAAAATATTATTCCAGTTGAGGTCGGCATAATATACATCGGCTTCCACATCCATCACTTTTCTGATTTTTGAATGCACGATGCCGTAAACTGCTAATTTCAGTCCTGCTTTACTATAAACAGTCTGTGCTTCACTCAACAGGTCATCGGCATATTCGCCAGAGACCAATTTAAGCAAATCGAATCCCAATCGTTTGAAAATATTTTCCACATAGGCTTTCAGTTCGAATATGCTCGATTTTTCTTCTGCTCCTGTCCACGATGCCGTCCGTTTGTTACCGGTAATCCAGATACCCAGATGCAAATCTTCGGAATATGCAGCCAGGTTTTCGCCTACCTTTTTGTTTTCGTCATGATAATAATAACAATTTCCGAATTCATAGAACTTCAGATCGGCATTGCGTCGGTTTATGTTTCTGTTTATGTTTTCTAATCCGCCAAATAACATTGTCTGACGCATCACGTTTAAATCAGAACTCAAGGGATTCAGCATTTTCACGCTATGAGCAGCCGGGAAAGAAGTCAAATCAGTATAATAATTGCCTTTAGTAAGGGAATTATTCAGCACTTCATTAAAACCCTGAGCCGTTAATTGTTCAGCAATCCGGTTTTGTAATTTATAACTGTCCGGTTTAACTGCATAACTCAAATTTGATTTCAACGTTTCGCTAATCTCCACATTGTTGTAACCATATATTCGCAGAATATCCTCAATCACATCCACATCACGTTGTACATCCACCCGGTAAACAGGTACATGCAACACATAACCTTCACTGGTCTGACTCACAATTTTCATTCCGAGAGTTCCTAAAATGGTTTCAATGGTATCTTTACCTATCTCTTTCCCGATCAAGGTATTGATTTTCCGCAATGACAGGTTTACCTCAAAAGGCTTTACCTCTACGGGATAAATATCTACTATTTCACTCGATACGTCTCCGCCAGCCACTTCCTGAATAAGCAAAGCTGCACGTTTCAGTACATATATAGTATTGGTAGGATCGCATCCACGTTCGTAACGGAAAGATGCATCGGTATTCAAACCTTGGCGTCTGGCTGTTTTACGAATAACAACAGGGTTAAAATAAGCACTTTCCAAAAATACATTTTGTGTGGTTTTGGTAACGCCCGAATCCAAACCGCCAAATACACCACCGATGCACATTGGTTTTTCTGTATCGCAAATCATCAAATCGGCAGAATTAAGTTTTCGCTCTACACCATCCAGGGTGGTAAAAGCTGTTCCTTCCGGAAGATTCTTTACATGTACTTCACCGCCTTTTATTTTATCAGCATCGAAAGCATGTATAGGCTGGCCCAATTCGTGCAATACGAAGTTAGTGGCATCCACAATATTATTGATAGGACGGAGTCCTATAATTAATAAATAATTTTTCAACCAGTCCGGCGATTCAGTGACCTTAACACCTGAAATGGTCAAGGCTGAATAACGCGGACAGGCATCCGTATTTTCAACGATTACCGGAATGCTTAGTTTTGTATTTTGAACGGTGAAAGCATCCACCGAAGGAGTATTTAGTTTTACCGTTTTATCTTTCAAAGCATAAAAGGCTACCAGATCGCGGGCTACACCGTAGTGAGATGCTGCATCCACACGGTTTGGTGTAATATCAACTTCCAGTAAAGTGTCATTTTTAACTCCGTAATAATCTTTAGCCAACATACCCACCTGTGCATCGGAAGGTAAAACAATGATACCATCGTGGCTCGTACCAACACCAATCTCATCTTCAGCACAAATCATCCCCAGGGATTCTACTCCGCGTATTTTAGACCGTTTAATGTTGAAATTTTCATCGCCCGAATATAATTTAGTACCAACGGTTGCCACCACCACTTTTTGTCCGGCAGCCACATTGGGTGCACCACAAACAATTTGTAAAGCCTGGTCACCGCCCACATTCACAGTGGTTACATGTAAGTGGTCCGAATTTTCATGTACAGCACAGGTAAGCACCTCGCCTATTACTAATCCTTCCAATCCACCTTTGATGGTTTGTACATCCTCAACTCCTCCCACTTCCAGACCTATGGAAGTAAGTGCTTTCGATAAATCATCGGGAGTTACATCGATATTAATGTATTGTTTTAGCCAATTATAAGATATATTCATAACTTAAATATAATATTTTTTTTTGAATCTACAAAGATACGTTTTTTTTCAGACTTTCAAATTTTGAAACTGCAGAAATGAACCCATAAACAATCCATTTAGGACAGATAAATGCAATAAAAAGAAAAAAAAACGGTTATTCCATTTTTGGTATTTTTCGTTGAATATTGAAATTCACTACAAATACTGACACGCATTCTATTATTTGGTATAATTACTTTTCATTATTGCCGGACATTTCCATTTACCTTCTGTCGTTTGGATCCTAAGATGCATTCCAATTCATAGGGCTAAATTATTAAAAACAGAGAAGTCGCACAATTAACTCCGGAAAGGCAACAAAAGACAACGGGATTTGTGTACAGAGCAAAAATATTATAAAGGGCTTATATAATAAGTCTGAAGGGACTTCACATATTATTTACAAAAAAGGCTGACGACATACCATCGATTTGGACAAGTTGAATAAAAAAGGAAAATATATTCGTTAGTGATCAAAGAATGTTTATAATATTGACTATCATTGGTAAAATATCTATCCTAAAAAGATCAAAAACTAAATTCAACAATATACCATTTCGCAAAAGGCAACAAATTACAGATACAAATACTGATTGTGTGGTAGTTAACGCAGACCAAACAGATCAGTATCAATTGGAGCAATTTCCGGACGAAAACCGGAAATTACTCAATTCTTTGAGTGAATCATACGAAGGAGTGTCCAAAATACAGCTATATCGGCACGAATTTGAGAAAACTCCAAAGAAAAGCATCAAAAGACACCTATACTCAACAAGTTTTCTATGAGCATAACACATTGAAATCATAGATATTGAAGGAAATATTGACCACAAGGAAAATAAATAAAAAAAAAGCGATAATTATTAATATGTAGAATAAAAAAATATAGTATCTTTGCAAAGATTTTGAATTGCAAAACTAACAAACAAATTTTTTAAAGGTTAAAAGAATGAAAAAAGTAATTTTATTTTGTGCTGTAGCTATGGCTTTCGCATCTTGTGCACCTAAAGCAGCTGAAGAAACAACAACAGTAGACTCTACAGCAGTAGTAGTTGACACAGTTGTATCTATCGACACAACAGTTGTTGACACTGTAGCTCCTGCTATGTAATTATTGCATCCGTAAATTAATTTACGAAGCAGTGAGAGTCCGTTAGTTTAAAACTAACGGACTCTTTTATTAAAAATATCAGGTCAATGGTATGTCTGATTTCATAAAAATAGCTTTCCAAGACTCAAAAAGGCAAGGAAAATACTAAAAGCAAAATAAATTTTAAAAATAAATGATATTTATTAATGCAGAATAAAAAAATGATGTACCTTTGCAAAGATTTTGAATTGCAAAACAAACATGTTAAATTTTAAAAGTTTAAAAGAATGAAAAAAGTAATTTTATTTTGTGCTGTAGCTATGGCTTTCGCATCTTGTGCACCAAAGGCAGCTGAAGAAGCTACTACAGTTGACTCTACAGTTGTAGTTGTTGACACTACAGTTGTTGTTGACACTACAGTTGTTGACACAGTAGCTCCAGCATTGTAATTAAAAGCAAAAGCAAAAAGAATTTTTTGCTGGCACTAAAGTCCGTTATTTCGATAACGGACTTTTTTTTTGTAAAAATCTTAAATCCGGACATTTTGTGTACCTTTGTTGTCTGATAGAGATAAATAAGAAGTAAAAAAAATTACAAATATAAAAAAGAAGGATTATGTTACGAATCGCAGTGCAATCCAAAGGGAGGTTATATGAAGAAACCATGCTTCTCCTCACCGAATCAGGTATAAAATTAGAATCAGGGAAAAGACTTTTGCTTCTTCCGGCACGAAATTTTCCGTTAGAAGTATTATTTCTCCGCGACGATGATATACCCCAATCGGTTGCCGATGGCGTTGCCGACATAGGTATAGTAGGTGAAAACGAATACGCTGAGAAACAGAAGAAAGTCATTCTGACAAAAAGACTGGGATTCAGTAAATGCAGACTTTCATTAGCTATACCCAAAGAAATTGAATATACTGACTTATCCTGGTTTAATGGAAAAGTAATAGCAACCTCCTACCCCGTCATTTTGAAGGAGTTTCTGAAAGGAAAAAATGTAAAAGCTGATATTCATGTCATAACAGGATCAGTTGAAATTGCACCAAGCATTGGCCTGGCAGATGCTATATTCGATATAGTAAGTTCCGGAAGTACTTTGATCACGAATCATCTGAAGGAAGTGGAAGTATTAATGAAATCAGAGGCACTGCTCATCGCCAATCCAAAAATATCGGCTGAGAAACAAAGTATACTGGATGAATTTTTGTTCAGGATAGAATCGGTTCAAATGGCTGAAGATAAAAAATACGTTTTGATGAACGTACCAACCGAGAACATTCAAAAAATCATTGAAGTTCTTCCTGGAATGAGAAGTCCTACCATTATGCCCCTGGCAAAAGAAGGTTGGAATTCACTACACGCCGTAATTGATGAAAAAGGATTCTGGGATATTATCGGGAAATTAAAGTCTCTGGGTGCTGAAGGAATATTAGTGATCCCTATTGAAAAGATGATTTTATAATTATTTGTTTGTACACACTTCTATCCGCCGGTGAAATATTCGGGTATAGATAGTGATAAAAAAAAATCAATAATTATTTTCAGATACATATTAACGACAATTTGTAAAATTGATAACTAACAATCTCTTATGAATCTTTGTATCGATCAGGGAAATTCAAGTACAAAAGTTGGCCTTTTCGAACAAAACAAGTTGGAAGAAAGTTTCTCCTATAAGAAATTTGAAACAGCCGAAATCGCTGATCTTTTTGAAAAATACGCCATTGACAACTGCATAATTTCGAGTGTAATCACTAAGAATGATGCTTTTGTTGATGATTTAAGAAAAAGGACAGTCTTTTTGATCGAATTATCGCATGATACTGCGATTCCGATAGTAAACCACTACGCAACGCCAGAAACCCTAGGCAAGGATCGGCTGGCGGCAGTAGTTGGGGCTTCATTTCTGAAACCTAAAACCGATTTACTGGTAATTGATGCCGGTACAGCCATTACTTATGATTTTATAGATGCTAATCATATTTTTTGGGGTGGAAACATAGCTGCCGGATTTGATTTACGGTTACGTTCGCTGCATGAATACACACAAAAATTGCCCTTGGTGAAAGCTAAGATTGATAGCCCTTTATTGGGCAATGATACACATTCAGCTCTCATCTCGGGAGCCATGCATGGAATTGTCTTCGAGATGGATGGATATATTAATACCTTAAAAATTAAATATCCACAACTTTCAACTTTTTTAACAGGAGGTAGCACTTTTTACTTTGATACAAAGCTAAAAAATGCCATCTTTGTAGAAACTAATTTAGTGTTAATCGGGCTAAACCGCATCATTCAATACAATGTACAAAAATAAAGTTACACTTCTCGTACTTTCGTTAGTTATTTTAACTCAATTTGCTATTAGCCAGAACAATACAAACTCACCTTACACACGATTCGGTTACGGAGATGTCAGTGATGCAAGTTCCGGAGAACAACGAGCCATGGGAGGAGTTGGTTTGGGAGAACGTTCATCTTACACCATCAACTCCACAAACCCCGCTTCTTACAGTAGCGTAGATAGTACTTCGTTTATGTTTAACATCGGGAGTTCGGCTTTATGGTCCCGTTTTTCTAATCCAACCGGCCAAAAAAACACATTCAATGCCAATCTGGAATACTTAACCATGCGATTTCCATTATCCAAATGGTTAGGATTTAGTGCCGGCATGCTGCCCTATTCGTTTACCGGATATGATTTTAGTTCTACCGATACACTTTATACCAACCCGGACAATGCAAACAACGTTGATACTGTCACTACTACTCAGAACTTCAGTGGTACAGGAGGATTTAGTCAGGTCTATGCCGGGTTATCAGCGAAAATGTTCAACCATTTATCTATTGGTGTGAACGCTTACTATATGTTCGGAAGTATTAACAACTACAGGAATGTAAGTTTCAGTGAAACTACAGGTTTTACTGCTACTACCCAACTAAATGTAATTAAGGCAAATGATTTTAGGTTTCGGTATGGTTTACAGCTATACAACACCTTTGCCAAAAAACACGATGTAACGCTGGGTTTAATTTACGAGCAGAAGAAACGCTTACAAGGCAACTTTTCTCAAATTACGTCCGGAGTACTGACCGACACTGTGGATTATGATAAAGATTTTGAACTTCCATCGACCTATGGTATCGGATTATATTACACATACGATAAAAAGCTGTCTGTTGGACTTGACTACAGTATGCAACAATGGAAAGATGCAAAATATTTCGGTAAAACGGATTCATTAAATAATCGTTCTAAGATAGCACTTGGAGTTGAGTATATTCCAAATCCTCGTGGAAGAAGCTATCTGAAAAGAATACGGTATCGTGGAGGCTTAAATACCAGTGATTCATATTACAAGGTGAATGGTGTGGTACAACCTAAAAACTATGGCATAAGTTTTGGAGTGGGTTTACCATTAAAAAACAGCAATACTTTATTAAATGCATCATTTGAATACGGGAAAATAGGAACTAACAGCTTATTACGTGAAGACTATCTTAAATTCACATTTAACGCATGCATCAACGAGGGTTGGTTTTTTAAACGGAAACTTTAATCAAGTCACGTAACTTTCTAATAAGAAATTTATTAAAAAACATTCTATGAAAACGAAAAACCTGACATTTTTACTATTATGTTTGGCAATGTTTACAAGCGGTTTTGCACAAAAGGAAAATAAGAAAGACAAAAAGCCAATCACCGAAACAGCTACACCTCCAGCCATCATTGCTACTCCCGGTGCAACTGAAATACCTATTATTACCGAACAGTGTTTGGTAAATATCAGTTTATTCAATGAATCGGCAAAAAACAAACAATTTGCCGATGCAATTGGGCCCTGGAGAGCCGCCTATAAAGATTGTCCGGGAGCTAATAAAGCTATATATACTCGTGGCAGAGATATACTACAGTGGAAAATTAGTCAGGCCAAAGATGAGGCAACATACAAAACCAGTTTTGATGAATTAATGGGAATGTATGATAGCCGGATTAAATACTTCGGAAACGATGATCGTTATCCAACTCCCTGGATTTTGGGTTTAAAAGGATTAGATTATATCACATATGCCAAGGTCGACAGCCTTAAAAAAACAGCTTACACCTGGTTGGAACAATCGGTTGATGGCCTAGGCGAAAATTCGGAACTCGAAGTACTCCGTCAATTCGTGGTACTTTCAAGTGCTATGTATAAAGCCGATCCTACCCGTGCAGAAAAATATATAGCCGATTATCTGAAAGTCAATGACATCCTGGAAAAGCAGTCAAAAAACCCGGCACAAAAAAACGCTGAAATAGCCTCACAGATTAAACAAGGATTAGAAATCCTCTTCGCTCAAAGCGGTGCTGCCGATTGTAAAACCCTGGATGGCATCTATAAAGAACAAATTCAGTCAAACAGTACGAACACAGAATATCTGAATAATGTAATGAACTTTTACCGACGTGTAGGTTGCACCGAATCACAAGTTTATTTTGCAGCAGCGGTTGCAGCACACAAAATCAAACCTACAGCTGAATCAGCCAACGGGTGTGCTGAAATGTATTACAAAAACAAAGAATACTCAAAAGCAATTTCACTTTACGACGAAGCAACCAGACTAGCTACCGATAACGTGGAAAAAGCAGAACAACAATACAAAATTGCTCAAATCTATTATGGTGAGTTGGACAACTTCGCCCGTGCCCGTGAGTACGCACGCAGTTCGCTGGAATACAATCCAAAAAGCGGGAACCCATATATTTTGATTGGTATTATGTATGCCAAAACAAAAGGGATTTATGAGGATGCGGTATTGGCCAAATCGGTATTTTGGGTAGCAGTAGATAAATTCATCAGAGCTAAACAAGTGGACCCAGGTTGTGCTAAAGATGCCGACAAATTGATTCGCACTTACAGCAGTTACTTTCCATCGAAAGAAGATATTTTTTTTCAACCCCAGTTACAAGCCGGAAAATCATTCTTCGTAGGGGGCTGGATTGGTGAAAACACAATTTGCAGATAATAATTATTTTTTACTTAATGAACTCTCAGTATTTTGAAAACAAATTCAAAAAAATACAGAATTAATATGAGCATAACAACTATCCTTACGGTAGTTGTTATGTTGTTTTTTATGATCTCTTGTGAAAAAGAAAAAACGGAAAAAATAGGTGCTGTGGTTGATCGTGCGGCACTTCCCAAGCTCCATGCAACAGAAATAACGACGGTGATTTCTGATTCAGGTATAACACGCTATCGCATTTCATCTCCCCGTTGGGATGTCTACGACAAAGCCAGCCAACCTTACTGGGAATTTCCTAACGGCATACACTTCGAACGCTTTGATTTGAACCTAAAGGTAGATGCAAACATACACAGTCAGTATGCTCGATTCAACGAAAACGAACAGCTGTGGGAGTTACGCGGAAAAGTAAGAGCGACTAACTTACAGGGGGAACTTTTTGAAACAGAACGTCTTTTTTGGAATCAGCGGGAAGAAAGAATATATTCCGATACTTTAATTAAAGTAACACAGACAAGCCACATCATCACCGGCCTTGGCTTTGAATCAAATCAATCTATGTCCCGCTACCTCATCAAAAATCCACAGGGTGTATTTCCTGTAAACGAAGAAGCAACGGCTGCTACACCGCCGGCAGGTGGAAATACTACTGCCACAACTAACTAACTCAACTATATTTACATACAAAAAAAGCTTATTCTCCGCGAGAATAAGCTTTTTTTTGTATGTAGATATCAGTTCAATAATTCACAACTTAGCTATTGTAATACTATGATTTTGCAGACACATAAAAGTCTACATCTTCTGTCTTGGCTCTTGAATCTTTGTTCTAAATATTAGCAATCCGTTTAATTTCTTCAATAATAGCCTGGGCAAACGCTTCAGCCTGTTCTGGTGTTCCGGCTTCAGAATAAATACGAATTATCGGTTCAGTATTCGACTTGCGTAAGTGTACCCAACCCGTAGGGAAGTCTATTTTTACTCCATCAATATCATTCACCTCATATTGTTTGTAGGAGTCCTTAATGGTACTCAGGATGGCATCCACATCGATTGAGGGTGTTAATTCAATTTTATTTTTGGATATAAAATATTCGGGATAGGTTTTGCGCAAAGCTGATACGGTTAGTTGCGATTTAGCAAGGTGAGTCAGGAATAAAGCAATTCCTACCAAGGCATCGCGTCCATAATGACTGGCAGGGTAAATTACGCCGCCATTACCCTCACCTCCAATTATTGCATGTGTTGCCTTCATAGCTGCCACCACATTCACTTCGCCAACTGCAGCAGCGGTGTACCTGCCACCACGCTTTACCGTTACATCGCGCAAAGCACGAGTAGAGCTAAGATTTGAAACCGTATTTCCCGGTGTGTATTGCAACACATAGTCGGAGATGGAAACCAGGGTGTATTCTTCACCAAACATGCTGCCATCTTCACAAATAATAGCTAACCGATCGACATCCGGATCTACTACAAATCCTACATCGGCTTTTCCATTTTTCATCAAAGACGCAATTTCTGTCAGATTCTCAGGAATTGGTTCAGGGTTATGTGGAAATTGACCATTCGGTTCACAATATAATTTCTCTATGTTTTTTACACCCAGCGCTTCGAGTAAAGCAGGTATAACAAAACCTCCCACTGAATTCACACAATCGATAGCCACGCTGAAATCGGCGGCATAGATTGCTTCTACATCCACCAACTCGAGGGCTAAAACACTATCTATATGTTTTTGTGTATAAGATAAATCTTCTGTTAATTTTCCAAGTTCGTCCACTTCCGAAAACACGAAGCTTTCTTCAGATGCCATTTTCAGCACATTTTCACCTTCCAGGGCGTTGAGGAATTCGCCTCTTTCGTTTAAAAGCTTAAGTGCATTCCATTGTTTGGGATTATGGCTTGCAGTGAGTATGATACCACCTGCAGCTTTCTCCATGGTTACCGCTAATTCGGTGGTTGGGGTGGTAGCAAGTCCTATATTAACCACGTCGTAACCCATACCCAGTAAAGTTCCAATAACAAGTTGGTTAACCATTTCTCCCGAAATACGGGCATCTCGTCCCACTACTATGGTATTCGAGGGAACCGTTTTAGTTTCTTTAATCTGAGTGGCATACGCAGCCGTAAAACGAACAATATCCAAGGGATTTAATCCGTCGCCTACCGGTCCACCGATAGTTCCACGAATACCTGAAATTGATTTAATAAGAGTCATGCGCTTTGAAGTTTTAATATTTAAAGTTAGACAGTTCTAAATTCTGAGTTCTGGGTTTTGAAGAAGTAAGTTTGAACAAAAAAAAAAACGCCTTCAAAAGGTAAAAACACACAAATAAATGGCGAATTATTAATCCCAATTTTTCAGGAATGCAACATCGTCATCTATATTCGTCATTTTTTAAAATAACAAAGAACTCATTCCTCTAAACTATTTTCTGATTTTTATTTTAAAATTATAAGCCAATGGAGTTACTGCCATCATATAATCGTTGAAAGCAAGTTTGGATGGTACAATTAGTTTGGCTTCCGATTCATTCTTTTTCATATAGCCGGCTGCTTCATGCCAAGCTACACAGACTTCATCTGTATTACCATAATGAAAAGTGGTAGGATATGGGAAATCAATGGTATTCCAGTTTGATATGGTATCTGATTCCACATCCAGGGTGTATTGTACAAAACGAGGCACCACTACATCATTTACTTCAAGTGTATCGGTTCCGGTTCCGGGTTTTTCTAAATGAAAGTACAAACCAGTGGACGTGAGTACATAATCATTTGCTCCCCAGGCGTCATCGGCAGGAAAACTGTGAAGTACACGGATGTTTTTTCGTTTAATAAAATCAGCAATTAAACCTTTTTCATCTTTAAGTAATTCAGCATAGGTTTTGGTATCGCTGCATGATGAAAAAATCAAAGAGCCCAAAAAAACAACAAAAAGGAGTTTAGAAATACGTTTCATATTGTGTATAAAAATTTAATGCAAATATCCGATTAAATAACGGAAATCAAAAGTTAAGAAAAAAGAATTAAGTTATAAGATACTTAGTGATATAGAATAAACTAAGAAACAAATTAACATCTATTTTTAGTTTGATAAATCTTGCGTCATAAACAAAACAGCAAACAATGACAAATGGATTTCAAAAGGATAAGAGAATTTGATTATTAAAGCGTTAATTAAACAACTCTATTTTACAGATCAATGAAGTGTATGGAGGAATAAGTGGCTCATTACCTTTCATACCGTAAGCCAGGTACGAGGGAATAATAAAGGTGGCACTTTCACCCTTATGAAGCAACTTCAATCCTTCCTCCAGGCCTATCACCAGTTGTTTTTTCCCAATAACAGCCTGTTTTACCTCGTCCACAAGCACTTCACCTTTGAGCGACATCATCTTGCAGGAAAATTTACAGGTTTCTTTCTCTTTCAAATAAGGACCTTCAATCCGTTTATCAATTTTATACCAAAATCCAATGTCATTTTTTTTAAAGTCAGCATCCTGCTTTTCGGCATATTCTTTTAATATGCTGTCTTCCTGTATCGTCAGTTCCTGATTAATTTCTAAAAGTTCTACTCTTTTTTCATCAACAACTTCTCCCTTATTCGAAGGCAATTGTGGAGCTTGTTTTTTGCATGAAATCAACAGAAAACAAAACACCAATGCAAAACAAAACGTTATTCTATTTTTATTCATGCTAAAATAATTTCTATTAAGGTAGGAAAGAAGCCCTATTCAGTCATCCCGATAGTCATGGAAACAAAGAATTCAGTTAGTATCATCACCTACAAATTTGATTTTTTGTTTCAATTAAATTTCAGTCTCGTCACGTCGTGATTAGAATGTTCTAAACACTAAACTATAATCTATAAACTATAAACTATAAACTATCTTATATTCGCTATGCTGATAATGTCAGAAAACACACCAGCAGCAGTCACACCGGCTCCGGCTCCGTAACCTTTAATCATCATGGGGAATTCGTTGTAACGCTCGGTAGTAATAAGAATAATGTTATTACTACCCTGTAAATCGTAGAAAGGATGTGAACTATCCACTCCCTGAAGTCCGACGTTGCATTTACCGTTTTCCATAGTTGCCACAAACCGCCAGCGTTTTCCCTGAGAAGCCAGCTCTTTTCTTTTTTGTTCAAATTCGTCATCCAGTCCGGGAATGTTTTTCCAAAAATCTTCCAGACTTCCAGAAAAATACTTATCGGGAATAAACAGATTTTTCACTACATCATCCTGTTCCACTTTGTAACCGGCCTCACGGGCTAATATCACCAACTTGCGAATCACATCTTTACCGCTCAAATCGATGCGAGGGTCGGGTTCGGCAAAACGGGCTTCTTTAGCCATTAATATTGCTTTGCTTAAAGGAATTTCGCTGCTAATGGTGTTGAAAATAAAATTCAACGTTCCGGAGAGCACCGCTTCCATTTTTTGAATGTGGTCACCGCTATTTATCAAATTATTCATCGTATTGATGATGGGTAAACCGGCACCAACATTCGTTTCGAAAAGGAATTTCACACCCCGTCGACGTGCAGTTTCTTTCAGGCTACTATATTTATCGTACGAAGAAGAAGCCGCAATTTTATTGGCTGCCACCACCGAAATATTGCTTTGCAGAAGAGTCTGGTACAAATCGGAAATTTGTGGGTTGGCTGTACAATCTACAAATACCGAATTAAATATATTCATGTTGAGAATTTCAGTACAAATCAGTTCGGAAGTAGCTACTATACCTTTGTTTTTCAAATCCTCGGCATAATTTTCCAAATCAATTCCATCCCGTTCAAAAAGCATTTTTTTACTGGAAGCAATTCCTACTACATTCAACTTCAGGCTATTTTGAACCATCAGTTTATTTTGCTGTTTTTTGATCTGATTCAGCAAGCTTCCACCCACTGTACCCACTCCCACTACAAAAATATTAAGAACCTGATAATCGGACAGGAAAAAAGAATCGTGTATAACGTTCAAGGCTTTGCGAAGCGATTTCCGGTCGGTAACAAACGAAATATTTGTTTCAGAAGCTCCCTGTGCACAAGCCACAACGTTAATACCATTCCGGCCGAGTGTACCAAAAAGTTTTCCGGCAATACCTGGCGTACGCTTCATATTATCACCCACAATAGCTACTGTGGCCAGATCATCTTCGGCGAAGATATCATTAATTTCTCCCTGGGCAATTTCGTTGGCAAACTCCTTGCGAAGAACTTCCACCGCCAGTGCACTATCGGCATTACGCATCCCTATGGAAGTTGTATTTTCCGATGAAGCCTGTGAAACCAGGAACACGGAGATTCCGTTTTTGGCAAGAACCCTGAAAATACGATAATTTACACCGATAACCCCCACCATACCAAGTCCTTGTACCGTAATCAGGGAAGTGTCGTTTATAGAAGATATCCCTTTAATCGCCTTCGAAGGCTCACCCACTTTTTCGCGGGATATATAAGTTCCTTCGGCTTCGGGATTAAAAGTATTTTTAATTCTTACGGGAATGTTTTGATGAAAAACCGGGAAAATAGTCGGCGGATAAATCACTTTAGCACCGAAATTACAAAGTTCCATGGCTTCGATGAAGCTCAGTCTCTCAATCACATAGGCATTATTGATGATACGTGGATCGGCAGTCATAAATCCATCCACATCGGTCCATATTTCGAGTATGGATGCATGAAGTGCCGCAGCAATAATAGCCGCAGTATAATCAGAACCACCACGACCTAAATTGGTGATATTATTGGTATTAGTATCGGAAGAAATAAATCCTCCACACACACTTATTTGAGGTACAGTATCAAATTTTTCGCGAATCAGCGCATATGTCTTATCAAAATCAACTATGTGTTTGTCGAATTGATTAATTGTTTTGATAAACGCCCGGGAGTCAATATGAACTGCGTTCGTTATGGCATGACTCACAATGATAGACGAAATAGATTCACCGTAATTAACGATAGTGTCAATTATTTTCGTTGAAATATCTTTAATCAGATAAATACCCCGGAAAATATTGGATAAGTCGGTAAACTGAGACTGAACCTGGCTCAACACCTCTGCTTTGTTATCTGCAGATATCACACCCTCAATCACTTCCACATGCCTGGCAAGCATTTGTTCGTACTCTTCCAGATAAGTCTCATCCCCTTCCGAAGCCTGTTTAGCCACCTTGTAGAGTTGGTCAGTAATACCCGAAAGTGCTGATACAACAACAATTACGGGCTCGCTTTCGGCCTCTACTATCTTTTTTACACTCAAAATACCGTTGACAGAACCTACGGATGTTCCACCGAATTTTAATACCTTCATCGTTAAGAATAATGTTAATTTGAACCAGATTTCATTTCAGTCTACAAAATTAGCGATTTTTCAGCAAATAATCCGTCCTTTTCTCCATTTTTCCATAAAAGGGTTGCATCTTTAGGAAAAATGAACTACTTTTGCACCGCCTTAAAGCTACGAAAGTGCGCTTGCAGGTATTATTGCTCAGTAATTCTGAACTTATTCGCCCTATTATCAGCTAATAAATTGCGAATTAAAAAATTAAAATTTGGTCTGGTAGCTCAGCTGGATAGAGCAACGCCCTTCTAAGGCGTGGGTCATGGGTTCGAATCCCATCTGGATCACTTTTAAAATCAATAACCCGCTATAAATCAAATTTATAGCGGGTTTGTTTTTTAGAATACTGGCAGAAGTACTGACACATTTTGTATTTCCGAGCAAAAAAAAACCGCTTCATTGATTTGAGGCGGTTTTTTTTATAGATTGAATTGTTATTTCGTTGTGGTAGTTACTCCCGTGCGGATAAGTTTTTTTTGTTCTGATATAACTAATTAGCTATTTGATATGTGAGATTTTCTCACAATTGCACTAAATCAGTCGGTAGGACGTTTGTCCTAGCGGAAAGTGCGCCTACTCCATTTTCTGACTTAATAATTTCAGACCTATGGGATTTTCTCACAGCTTCCAATTCAACCAGAGGGCATTTTAGCCTACTGGATAGTGCTTCCAATAATTCAGTTATTTTATTTTTAATTGTTGTTGGTTTTAGTCCCGGTATTGTCCCGGTATTGTCCCTGTGTTTTTCCCATTCATATCCCTCTCTTGCAACCCAATTCATAATTGAACGTTTGCAGTCATCGTCAAAATCAAAAATCAAAATTGGTATTTCTGTTAATCCTACACCTTTTGCTAAAGATATTCTATGACAACCATCATGTATACATAGGCCCTGTTTAGTGAATATTTCAGTTATTATACCGTTCTCTTTTTGCCGTGACAATAAAAGTTTTGGCATTCTAATAAAGGATGGCGGTATGATTTTTGCACCGGTATTTACAAAATCTATCAAATTATTCATTTCATTGTCCCGATTATTAAATAAATCAGGATATAGTTCATGCATTAGGTTTGTTGTAGAGATGTATTCAATCTGAAATGGTTTAGAGAGTAATTCCTCAGGAAACCACCTTAGTTTTGAAAAATCCATTTTATCTATATCAGTTTCCCACTGTATTTTTAGATTCGGCAAAATGTTTTTTGAATGTTCAATTCTTTCTAAATCTTTGAAATAATTATCTACTTCAGTTCTATTCATAATTATTTAATATTTAGTTGTTATTTTGGGTTTATTGTAGCTAACTGCTATTTAATTGTTGTTGGTTTTTGGTTCGATAAACAATTTAGTTGACCAAACTCTTTTAACTCTAATTTCATTTGTGTTGCTTTGATCTAACTCTAAATCAATGATCCTTTTTTTTAGGATTTCAATCTTTTCATCTTTCAACTGGATCAATATTCTTTGTGACTTAATTAGCCCCTCCCTCACTTCAGCTATACTTGTTTGAAAATTAACCGTAGTCGCGCTATTCCCTTTTTCGATATTACACATAATTAAAAGATTGAAAATTTTTATTAAATATTAAATACTCCGCACAAAGTAGCTATTATTTAGTACTTTTGTTCTGCAAATGTAGTACTTTATATTTAGCTTTGCAAATTAAAGTAATATTTATTACTACATTTAAAAACAATTTGAACTATTATAATGTTACTCAGGAATAAAAGCAATACATTTACACCGAAATTAATAAACTAATTGACTATGAATTTAAGAATTAAAGAAATATTAAAAGAGAAAGGTTTAACAATAGTCTCCTTATCTGAAAAAATGGGAATGCACCGGGTGCAGCTTTCGGGTATCATCAAAGGCAACCCGACAATTGATACAATAGAAAAAATTGCTCAGGCCTTGGATGTCCCGGTTACAAGTTTATTTGAAAATGAAAGTGAACTTTATGGTGTTGTTATCTTTAGGGGTAGAACTTATAAGATAGACAGCGACCAGGAGCTAAAAACGTTTCTCAATGATTACAAAGCATTACCCTTGCCGTAAACTTGCCCTATTTTACAGGGCGTTTTGATAAAACGGGGTTGATGTCATGTCAACCCTTTTTTATTTCATCCGGATGAGCGTCTTACTTCCCTTTTTCTGTAACACCTAGCAGCTTTTTTATTAATAATACGCTTCCCCCCCACAGGCCAAAACATAACGCGCATGAAAGTAGGGGAAGGAGTGGGTTTGAAGAAGGATGATATTTTTCAAAAAAGACCGCCCCCCTTTGACTATACAGACATTTTGCAATGCGTTATTTTTCAATAACTTAGTCTCATTCTCTGTAAAGGGCCAAGACAACTTTTTTAATGATCATCCTGTATCAATCCTGGACCTGTTAAGTATCTAATGCTCACCTTTGGCAACTTTTCCACTTTGGCTTTTCTTTTAATAATATGCAATACTATGCTATTATACTACCGGTTCACACCTTTTTTACTATTAAAAAGTGGGGTATTAAAAAAGCCGTTCATGCTCTTTCAAGTTTGAACGGCTTTTTATTTATGCTAACCTCTTTTGATCTCCAACGGGTTTACATCCCATTGCTCTCAAAAGTCCTAACTTATAAATCAGATATTTTCCATCTTTATTATACGTGTGTTCTGCAATCAGTCTGGGCGAAATGATCGAGGTTTCAAATGCAGCAGTGCATGCATCGATTGACTGTTGTAGGTCCTCGGGTATCTCATAGGTATTTTTATTCAATGCGTATTCTTTCAATCTTACTTCATTAAGTTCATAAGACCCATCAGGCGCAATGTCTAAACAACTTTCGGGAAATGGTATAATATTATTATTAAAGTCGTACGTTGGTAACGCCCTTGAATACTCGTTTCTAACCTCCTGAATTGGTCTTATGTCAAGAGTTGATTTTGCAATTCTATCACTATATGCAAATGTGACATCACCCTCAAAGGCGGACATCCTGCTATAACTTTGCGTCAACTTAGCCAATAGTAAATCCCAATAAATGGGAAAATTCCTTTCTTTTAAGTCATTAATCATCCTTAAATTGCAGTTATACGCTCCGTTTAATTTACTTTCTAAAATCTGTGCTGATTCTAAGGCTACTACTTTTTCGTTTACTATTTCCATGATTTCTATTTTTTTTATTTATTAATTAAATTAATTGTCTTAGTGCTCCAATACTGTCTGAATAGTTTTGTACTCTCACACTGGTTTTAGTGAATGTTGGGTTTGATGTTATTGAAATACTGAATAACCTATCTATTTTATTGATATGCCTTATTTCATATACATCATCTTTCTTTGTGTTGTATTTGGCTGTATATTTAGCATTCATCCCGGTAATGTCCCCACGCTTTACCAGTTCATAGGTGGAAACTCCTACCTCTGTGTTAGGAACATCAAACTCAAATCTTAGTCCTATCCTATCAATACTTAATTTAAGGCTCCCAACGCCCTTACGGGATCTGGATAATAATTTATTTGAATTACCTTCAAACAAACATCTAATATCCATCTGATTAAGTAAGTTTTGGGATATTGCGCCCGGTTCGATAACTTCCCAACATGGGGTATTTCTATCCCTATAAATCTTTGACTTTGAGCCAAAAACAATGGCATACCCTGAAATAACCTTTCTTTTTTCTTCCATACGATTCAATTTTACATTTTCTTTTACTAGCTCCTTTCTATAATAAAGTTACCAAGTTCATCTAACTTTAAACTCCAGTTTAGTATTTTGAACTCATAACGTTTTTCATCAATGGTTGATTCAAAAACCAATATTTCAGAATTGTGCGTTATATTCCACTTTGATCTATTAAATTGAAAGTTTGTAATTCTTTCACACAAAATAATGGGAATCGTATCTGACTGTAAACAACTTGCGATACTTACCCTGTGGCCCCCATCTGCTCTATATTCCTGAGATGTTTCGGAAATCACACCATCAATAAACTTTATATTCCTTACATAAATAGGTGGGATTATATTAATATTTCCGGATTGAATTAATTCAATCGTATTGCACATTACTTGGTCATCCCCCGTTGCATCGTAGAATAACACCCTACTACCTGTGCCACAAACAACTTCCTTTGGTCTGTACTCGATTTTAATAGTCTGATATTCTTGATCTTTTTTCACCCAACAATTCCGTAACGCTGAAAGGTCTATCTTTGTGATATCGGTTTCCCAATTAATCGCTTCCATTGTTTTTAAAGACTCTTTTGCCTTGTCGACACGTTCAACGCATTTGAAAAAATTATCTACTTCAGTTCTATTCATAATTATTTTTTTAATTGTCAATAATCAAATTTATTTTTTAGTGAGTGATCTCTCTACCCACTTATAGATAATATTTATAAAATATATTCTTATAGTATATAATTAAAAAGAATATATTTATATAGATCGTGTACCTCGAATTTATCTCGAATTTATCTCGAATTTTTAATGATCGTGCTATGATCGTGATTTTACTTTCTCTTTTATATAGATCGTTTAATGGTCGTGATTCGGCTTTTAATGGTCGTGTAATGGTCGTGATAAATTTATAACTGCCTGTTTTTCTGCCTGTTTAATTATATCAGCATATCCATCGCTTTTCTTTTGTCTGTTTTTAAACACCTCAAAAACAAGGTCCTCAACTGTCATTGTGTTGCTCACATAAAAGCCTCTGACGTTTTTCCCATAGTAGACAAGTCCCCAACTATCCCGTAACTCCTTTTTTATTTTTGTCAATTGGTATTCAGTTGAATATTTCTTTACCCCGCTTGACAATTCATTAAAAGATTTTACACTATTTGATTTCCCATCCATACGAGCCAACCAGTAATTATTTGTAAGTTTGAAGTATGACTTATTTTGAAGTATTGACCTGATAGCCAAATATGCCAATAAAGAAACTTTTTCAAACTCTGATTTCTGATTACTATAGAAGTCCCAAAACATAGTTAGCGATATACCTACGCGGGGATCGTTTGGATAGTAAACTATCTGTTTTGCCTTATGCAAATTTATTGTTGCATTCTTATCGTCAACATCATAATAGTCACACGCGGCCTTAAATCTCACAATCTCGCTCCCTTTTTCTAGTTTTTTCTCTGAATGTTCATACAGTGCAAACACCAATACATCTGATAAGACACTGGCACTATCTTCCAAAAAATCCTGGTATAATCGTATTGGAACATTAAAGTATTTGACATCATTCATAAGAATTAAAATTTATTTTGTCTTTCCTTTGGCTTCAACTCTCAACCCGGCATTCACTTCATCTGAAAAGAAATACACTTTGTTTCCTGATTCATAAAAAGGAAATTTCTTTTGATTTTTAAGTTTCTGAGCTGTCGGCACGCTAGTATCTAAATACGCTGCAAGCCCACGAATCCCATTTATTTTGATACGAGGAGGCTCAATTGGTATAACAGGGGCTGCCAAATTACATTCAGCAAAAATGCGCCTCACTGCATTTTCCATTCTTAAATCATTTTCTGTGACAGTTAAAGAAAAAACTGGTCTGTTATCAATTGCTGTGTTCATTGTTCAATTTTTTTTTACATTTTGCCTTTCCCTAAAAAGTAGCTACTATTTTCAGTTGTTTGACTTGTTGAATGCAAAAATAGAACTATTTTAAACCGTATATATCTATATTTCAATATATTATCCGCATACTTTATCTATACGGAACTATGCGGAACTATGCGGACAAAACACAAAAAAGCCCACAAACACAGGGTTTGCAGGCTTCTAATTACTATGCGGAAATTTATTCTATTATTGTTTAATCTCTTTAAATCTGTTACCGTTGCGGTCTCGCAATATCTCAGGGCAAATCACCTTTCTCATAAAGTTAGGTACTACTTTATTGCCTTTATCTTTTCCTACACCCTCAACATCTGTAATGCTTTGAAGTAACAGAAAGATGTTTCCTTGGTTCACATATCTTATTGGTACTACCTCTCCCGGGCGGGCCCCACCAAGTAAATACATCAAAGTAGATCTGTGCTTTTCCGTTACTTCAACAAATAGCCTATTATCATGTCCTCCTTTGCCTGCTCTACTTCCTTTGTTAGTAATTATTTCATTGCATATTTCAATACGCCTTTCATCACTTAGCACAGTTTCAAATGTGCTTTCAGGCTGTTTGTCGGAATTTAGTCGCCCAATTCTGTACCGCACTTCTAACCTTTCAATTTCATTATCTATTTCAATATCAGGAATACCCAATCCTTTTAGATGTTTTCTTTGATCTGCGAGCTTTTCAAGCTTTTCAACACTATCATTCAATTCAAGTAAATAGCCTGTTTGGTTTATTGCACTAGTAAGAGCGGCTCTCATTGGATCATAATCCTCATCAAAATCCTCATCTTCAACAATAATATAATCACCTTCATCAAGCCCCTGCTTAATAAGTTTATTTTCAATATCAAATTTTTCTATTGTCTGTTCGTGGTCAATATCAAGTATATCCATTTCTTATTGATTTTTAGTTGCTTTTTTCTTCAAATCCATATCTATTGCCCGGTACCTGGTGAAAGCTTTTGAGTTCTCAGAATGCCCTGTCATAGAAGCAATAATATCATCCTTCACGCCGTCAGAATACATAAGACCTGCAAATGTCCTCCGGGCCAAATGGGAAGATGCAACTTCATGCAATGGTAAGTAGTCTATTTTTTCTGTCAATGGGTTGAGGTGCTCAACTGGCCTGTTTAGTTTCGCCACTGCAAATAATAGTTTTAATGTTCTATTGATTTCAACGTCACTCATCCGGGGTAATAAATACCCTTCGGGGTCGTTGTAACGTTTTAGTATTTGAATAGCTTTCTCATTCAATGGGATTTCTACTGTTTTCATGCTCCCTTTGGATGTCTTTTGTGGAACATAACGCAATGTATCACCGTGCAGATTATTTGTTGTCAGCCTCATTAAATCGCTTACCCTGGCACCGCAATAACACTGAAAAATAAAAATGTCTCTTACTTTTGTCATCCGGTCATTATCGAACGCAAAAGAAAATAACAAATCACGTTCTTTCTTTTGCAGTACAATGGGTGTTCCGTAAAGCTCCGGGGTAATTGTAAAGTCTTTAAAAGGATTTTTTATTGTTACTTCAATGTTTCGTTGTTTTTGATCCGTAATTGCCCAGGAGAAAAACCTTTGTAGCTTCTTTAAAACAATGCTTACATAGTTGCGCCCACGTGTGCCATCTTTGAGCCATTTCTCAAACGCTGTGAGCGTTTCACCGTTAATGCTATCAAATGTACATTTATCAGGTTGAATGTCTTCAAAAGCCTTAAGATGATGAAACATTGACTTTATTTGTTTTCGACTTAACGGGGAAACATCAGCATCTTTAATATATCGTTCGCTTATTTCCCAAAATGTATCAATTACATCTTCTTTTGGGCTATCGACCTTATTACACACTAAATTCAGTCTTTCAATGATCAGCTTTTTATCCGGAATATCCTTAGCACTTTGAAGTAGGTTTGATAATTCTACATTAATTGCCTGTAAACGGTCGTTAATTGCATTGTATTTCACCTTTGTTTTGCCTTCTAATCCGACTGAGTTTTTTTTTACTTGGTATCTTGCACCAAACTCATCAATAAAGGAAACAAATTTTTCTTTTTGGATACGATAGCCAATATAATATCTTAACCGGGTACCTGCAAAAGTAACAGATGCATTAATTGGACAAAATCCATTCTTCTCTTTATCTAAATAAAATGTGCAGCTATATTTCATGGTTTTTAAATTAGTACTGTCAAAAATATGAAAATGATCCCATCGAAAACGTACTGGCAAAAGTACTGACAGTTTTTGGACTAACCAAATTAAACAATACTTATTTTATCTTTAATCAAAAATAAATAAGTATCTTTGTATCAATATATTTAGATTGCATTTTTAAACAGTCCTATTTTTAGCTTAAACAAGTAAAGTAATCCCATCTGGATCACTTTTAAAATCAATAACCCGCTATAAACTAAGTTCATAGCGGGTTATTGATTTTTTTAATAAAGAGTTAGTTATTAGTTATCTCGCACTGGCATTGCAGAATAAGCACACTTCTAATGCCTTTCTTAAATAATATTTTTTTCATAACATCTGCTTTACTTCTTGCCACGCTTCAAAAACTTGTACCAACGAGTCGTGACCGGTATTAATCGGTTTCATTCCACACCGGCAACTTCCCCTGAACATCAAAAATCCTTTGTAAGATTAAGCCTTCCACGTAAGCCGGCAAATCATTGTGCGAAGCATCCATAGTTACAAACCAATAAATATCCAACGCATCGATATTTTTTTCTTCGGATAGTTTATCATCAAGAAATTCTTGTTTTGAGTTAATTACATTTCTAAGCGATTGACTTTTAGCATTTCCAACTTGGAATGGTGCTCCAGACTTGCTAATATAAACCAATTCCACATTCCCTTTTGCCAACCGGATAATATAATAAACTCCCGGCAATTCAGGGACATTTTTGCTGACATCGCTTAATTTCACTCCTTTTGTAAAAAAGAAATGATCGTTTTTCTTGTATTTTCTTAGTTCATCAAACATCGTATTATTTTTTTAAGTTTTGACGTAAATATTCTTATTCAATAATATACCTTACCAAACCCCGTACTGGACATTTCCGACCGAAGAACCAACCACTTTCAACGAGCAACTATCAGTAATTCCTGACTTCTATTAAATGCCCGGGCGGGTGGAAGTATTCTACTCCAGCGCCTTCCTCACAGCCTGCAACAAAGGTTCAGCAGAAATATCCGCATCCACGCTGTTATTCATCCACAATTGCGGAATAATACGGCCCTGAGTGTACATCCGCTGTATTTCATCAGCCATTGATTTCCCTTTTATCCGACCTTCAACCTGAAAACTGATTAAATGTCCGATAGGATAATTCGACAAATAAAGGGGTGCATCTATCATGTGCGAATAGATGGCCAGAATGGTTTCATCCTTTCCTCCCAACACTTCGGCATAGTAAGTATTCCAAATTTCCCGGGATTTGGAGATAACAGCTTCCTTCAATTCCCGAGCCGTTGCATCCGGGTGGGCATACATCCATTCCCAGGTTGCAATATCAAGCAGTGCCACACCCATAATTTCGTAGCACGACCAGAAATCATCCAGTGCCAGGTTATTTTCCACATCCGGGTTATTATTGCTAAATCCGAGCAATTCAAGGTCACGTTTCTGGAACATGAAAGCAACCGCTTCGGTAAAAGCGGTGTTCGGTACGCCGTTCAACATCCAGTAGTCCACATCATTCATGGTAATAGTTTGTTCCGTATTGTGTCCGAACTCGTGAACGGCAATATTATAACCTTTATAGTCCATACCCGTGGGAGCAATACGTGTCCGAAGGTGCGCATAATCGCTACGCATCATGGCACCCGTAGCATGACCGGAACCTCGTGCAGGGTCCACTTTTACCAGCGAAGCAATTTCCGCGGCTTTATCGGCCGACCATCCCAGTTTTTTGAGTATCTCGGGCAAATCGGCTTCCATTGCTTGCGGATTCGGGTATTTTTTGGAAGTAATCAGGCTTAAATCGGCTTCCGAAATGTCGGGTTTAGACTTAAAACCATTGTACCAGATATCATATGGACGAAGCGGGCGACCCAGTTTTTTTTGAATCAGGGTAGCCACTTTTTTCACTTCAGGCGAAACAAGCAGTCCTTTAAATAATGTTTCCACATCCTGTTGAGGAATTTCCAAATATCCGTTGAAATTTCGTACCAGGGCGTTTGGAAGTTGTGGTGTATAAGCATCCATTGCTTTATTCGCACGAAAAGAGGCAAGCAAAGTCTCATAACGCTTGTTGCTCTCTTTTTTTGTTGTCAGCTTTTTTCCATCCGCGTACAAATCATTCGTCACCGGATTCCAAACATATTTTTCATCATTAATCACATCTGCCGGAATGGACTGGTCGATAATCCGTTTCATCACCGAATAAATCATTTCCTGTTTCTCTTTACCCCGTTTTTTATCTGAATAATCCGATTTGAGTTCATCGCGCAAACCCCAGTGACTGATTAACTTCATATCCGATGGGAAAAGCTGCTCACCCTTATTGTTTTTCAACTTACCCATACAGATATTATAACCCGAAATATAGGTATCGGCCGAAGCAAGTACCTGCGACAGGTTTTGCAGCACATCCGATGGAATGCGTGTTGTAAACCTGTCACCCATGCGGGCATAAGCCCATTGTTTGCGTGTCCATTGTTTGCCTTGGATAGTTTTTTCTTCCAGTGAATAATACGGGAAATTCAAAGCGGCCATAAACGCTATTTTATTGGCAAAAAGGTCTTCGTCCAAATGCGAACTAATATCGTACCCGCCGAAAAGTTCATCCACCGGGGTAATATCCGATCCCGTAAGTTGAACAGGTTCTTTCAGTTGTAAATCAATTTTATGAAAATAACCGCTGATAATTTCCAGGTTCCGCTGAAGTTTACCAAACAGCGTATCAAGTTGCGCTTCATCCGCAATAAAACTTGTTTTGCAAAAGGCACTGAATTCCTCTGGCGTACCATCTTCCTTACGCCACAACCCGGCTACCTGTGCTACTCCGCGTTCTACACGAAAGTTGGATGTTTCTCCGGCTTCACCGACAATGTATTTGGCTACATTCCCTGCCAACACTGTATCTATATAAATATTCTTTTTCATGTTACCGGAAGTAGTTGGATTGTTAGTAGTGGCAAAAAAAGACAAGGGGAAACAGACCATTATCAGTGCCGAAATAAGTTTAATTTTCATTTGCAAATTATTTTTATTTTGTAAAATATACGATTATTGGATACGCGTAGCAATACACGACTATGGTGAACATATTTTTTATACTTCTGAATTTCTTTACGTAATATTATTCGGAAATTTAACCGAATCTACGCACCAATAATCCCATTGATAGAGCAGAATCAGTTTACCTATTCCTGAAAAATGAAGTGATTCACCGGTTCCCTCAATTTTCGCATCAAAGTCACATTCGAACTTAACTTCTGCCTTTTCGGTATTGAAATTTAAATCGACAATGGAAAAACTATTGACTTTAAAAGAGCTGAACGCCTGCCGGAAATGAAGATGCCAATCTGCTTTCTCAGCCTCCGAAGACAGTAAGTGCTTGTAAAAGTCATTCTTTTTATCAAGATATAAACGAATAAAGTCCTGAAAATGCTCCCGGATATCGTATTCATGATTGGGATGAAATTCTTCGTAAATAAAATTCGTAAACATACCCGGGATATGAATATCGTCTATTTCTTTGAAAAATAATTCTTCAGTAATAAAGCGGTATAATTCACGATCTGACACCTCGCATATCGTGCTCAGGTTTACCAGATGATCATCCATTATTTGATTGATCCGTTCTAACTCATCAGCAAGGTCATCCTCCTTCAACTCTTCTAATTTACGATAGGGAGGATTTCCGAGATAATCATACAATTGAACTTGCTTTGCATGCTGATAAGCATTTTCGAACGACAGAATATGATCCAGAAACTGACTTTCTATTTCAGGTGGTAATTCGTTACCGGTTGACATGCTGGAATAAATAGCTCCATGTTCCTCGGTAAGTTTCTTTTTCTTTTCTTCGTTCGCTGCCCGTAACTTATCCAGGTTTTCTTTAGGGGACTCATTGTCTGTTACCATAATCAATTATTATTAAGATTAGTAATTGAAAAAAAATAAACAATTTTTAGTATACTATTCGCTTAAGCTCGTTATATATCTCCACTTCTTATTTACCAACAAAACCGGAAGGCAATGCCAACAACTGGTACTGAATGGTTTTAGCCAGGCGGTAATCGCCCAAAGCGTTGGGGTGCAGCTTATCCGTTTCCTTGTTATGGAAGTATTGAAACTGAGCATCGGCAAGCGGAAACAGGCCACTTATCGAATAAAGGTCAATCAGCGGAACCGCCCAATAAGAAGCCGCTTGCTTCAAAGCATCAATGTATGCATCAATATACAATCCCTGTCCGTTAGAATAATTTTCGTCGGGTTGTACGTTTTTCTCGCTAAACTTAGCAAAGCCCCTGTGGATAGGAGTCATAATAATAATTTGTTGTTGTGGAAAATTATTCTTCAGATACGACATAGCTTTATTTATGCGTCCGCAAAACGTAGAGTCATTCAGGTTCGGAGTCCGGTACTTACGGGTCACCTCATTTCCATTAAAGTTGGTTTGCCTGCTTGTTTCACTGAAGAACTCTCCCATAGCCATGCCGTGGTTAAAATCATTCGTACCGGCAAAAATCAGAATAGCATCCAGGTTGGTTCCTTTTTCTTCATGCAACTTCAAAGCCTGCCTGTAAATACCATCCCACTGATTACCATTGATGCCATAAACAAGAGAGTTTATCCCCAGCAATTCACTCAGATACTCCCAGTAAACGCAGGTGGTGCCAACACGGCGCGCATCGGTCATCGAATCTCCCAAAAAAGCCACACGCTTGCCCTGCCACTGTGAATGCGGCGTTTTTTCACCCGCAGTCAGGGTTACTTTAGGAGCATCTTTGGGTACAGCCTGTTGGGCATATCCGTTAAAACCAACTACCAACAAAAGCATGCCGACACTTGCAATTATTCTTTTCATATCTTGATGTATTTTATATCTTTACAAAAGTAGTTTTTTTTTCAACAGTCAAGCGTCATATGCCAATTTATTGATAAGAAATATAATATATCAAAATAAATCAAAGCAGCGGAGCCGCGTTAAATCTGAACAAAGCAAGTTTCGTCCCCTTACCCTTGCGAAAATTCACCCTTGCGAAACTTATTTTCCATTCAAGTGTTTCCAGAACAAGTAAAGCATCATGCCTCTGTTCATAAACGCCTGGATGCATATTACTTCAATTTTGGGGTCCGGAGCAACAGTGTAAAGCGCAGAGAAGAAAATAAGTTCCCGTTATAAATAAACCCCTATAAATATTTATTCCAATATGAAAAAAAAGATTATAGCCCTTATCCTGGGCTGTCTAATTACGGCGAATGGCTATGGTCAAAAGCCAGAATTTGCATTGCAGCTGAGCAATCCCCTGGGTCTTTTCCAAAAAGTGGGTGGAAAATTCGAATACAAGTTAAATCAAACCGGACTTTTATTTTGTGCTACCCGCTATTACGGCACTTTACCCGATTATCCTGGCACACAGCTGGGCGTTGAATGGAGGCATTACTCACTACCGATGTTGAACAAAAGGAGTGAAAATTTCTTTTATGCCAAACTTATTTCAGGATATCAGGAAGAACGTGTTTCGTACGGGTCAAGCTTTTTTTCACATAATTATGTTCCGGGGGGATATTATCACGGTATAGGCGCCGGAATTGGTAAACATATTAATTACAATCATTTTTTTATCGAATTTAACGGCGGTTTAAAAGCAGTCTATTCAACAGTCAAACAAGAAGCAGCCTTTTACCTCTCCGGACCGGCCAGCGTTATTGATTTACATTTCAACCTGGGATATCAGTTTTAATAATACTCCGTTGAACGGGATTTACAAATTTCACCTTACAGTCTGCTCTGTCTCAACAGTTATGAAATGCTGATTCAACAGAAAATATCAAAATATAGCATTTCTTTATTGGGACGACCCTGGTGGTCGCCCTATTTTGCTGCGATTATTCCTTTATTGTCCACGAAATACAGTTCAACGCTCCGCCTTTCGCAATAATACTGTTCATCTTGACTTTCCGGATCCGGTCTTTATAATCGGGAAAATACTTTTTTATTTCGCCTTCCAAAGCTTCATCATCTTGTTCGATACCTAATGAGGGCAGCAGAATAAAATTTTTTGTTTGCAAAAAATTAAGATAGGCAAACTTAGCGTTTATCTTTTCTTTATAATCAATATTTAAAAATTCATATTTCAGATGATGCTCTTTTAAGGAACCCAACAGAGAATCAATAAACCCATCTTCGAAAAGTTCCTTACGTGTATTATAATACCCCTGTAACAACACAGTTTCATTATCTATAAACCGAACCATGCCATCAGCATGTCCATACCTTTCACCTCTATCCCAAGGAATTAATACAACTTTCTCGACTTCAAACAGATCCTTAAGTTTTGCTAATAGCTGCTCTTTATTATAGGTATGTATGTTTTCAAGAATAATTTTATCGGTCATAATAACACAATTATCCGCTTTAACAACATTACCTCCATCCAAAATTATGTCTGACTTGAGAGTATTCAATTTCATATCAGCGCAAATACTTTCCGGGTCCGATTTTATAGCTTCAAACTGTTGAAGGTAGTCGGGATGAAATTTATACTGAATAAATTTTTGGTCATTTACCTGTACAGGCATATAATCTCTGGCCCAGATATCTTTTGTACCGGGTAAGAATCTACAATCAGCACCCAATAAATCGAGTGAACTATAAATATGACCGGAAATTTCCGGGAACTGCTCTTTTAGCTTTTCAGAAAAATAAATCGTGTTAGTGTCTTTGTCCTTAATCATGTTGTGAGTTCCTTTCAGTGTTTTAAAAGTTAATTGTCAAATGAATTAATTATTTCTTTTATTATCATATCCTAAGCTCTTTATAATCACAATAGCAATACACTCCGGATCTTAGAGAAGACCCGGACTATTCACGAACTGCACATGACAGGTCCGGAAAGTAACATTATCTTCCGAGGCTGTGCAATATTCACTTCTGTATTCAGGTGAACTGTAACTGCAATATTATTTATCCGATGGCGATGCTTTAGCATTGGTTATCATGTTGATAAGATCCCCCGGATTATTCGAATTCTTTATACTTTCACGCATCTTTTGCTTTTGTTCGGGAGTAAGCAGATCCATCATCCTCATCAAGGTATTTGTGAGCGAATCCAATATTTGAGAAACAACACTCATAGCTTCCGCATTGTATTGTTTTCCAAGTACCTGATCGGGCTTATCGGCCAGTAAATTCATATTTACCTTCTGCAAGATATCCTTCAACTGTGGAATGACAGGAGCAATACTCTTCGTAATAGAATCCTTCATCTGCATCATCTGCCCGATTTGTTCCTCGCTCAACATAACCTCAAAAGGATTTTGAGCATCTTTCTTTAGAACCGGCACATTCCATGCTGCAACTTCATCTTTTATCTTTAACTTCTTGGTGGAAGTAAATTTACGGTTGTCTATTTCCTTCCCTTCAATGGATTTCTCGACGTGCGCCCATCCACCCAGTGTATACTTGTATTCATAACTTTTGCCCGCAAAACAAGGCACATCCAGTTTGTAAAGACTATTATTCTCCCTGGTCATCCGGTAGTTTTCATCGTTGGGATTCCAACCATTAAAACTACCGGCAATGTAAACTGCTGAATCCCCGGAAATACCCTGTCCGGGAAGTTTAACTATAAAACGCACAACCGTTGTCTGGGCAATCAAAGCATTGTGGGCATACATGCCGGTCACAAGGCAGCACAAAAACACAAAGAGCTTTTTCATGTGATTAATTTTAAATTGTTTATATGAAAGACCCCAAGCTATTTGAAAAGGTTTTACACCCTGTCTTTTTCAAAAGACCTGAAAGACCTGAATGCCATCACCATTAACGATTCCCCATAAATTACCGCACTTTTTTTTCGCCGCAGCTATAATTATTTAAACAACAAAAAACAAAATGGGATTGTTCTTACTCGCTTTGCCCAAAGAATAATTGATTCCCATTAATACAGCCAGGGAGCAGGATTCAAAAAAAGAGGAATGCTGATTATTCCGATAATTAATGTGATGAATAGAAACGCATCCTTAAACAAAATAAAAATTTTCATGACTTTCAGAATAACCGCCTCCTACTTTTGCTTTTTCATTAAAGAAGATCTCCGAAGTGAGTACTTATTCCGAGCCTTAGATAAGCCCTGTCATCAAATGAGTTGTTACCTGGCGAAAGTCCTTTTGTGGTCTTAAATCCCTGAAAGCAAAGCGGATCCTCTTTCAGTATCTTCTTCAGGTATTTTTCACTTTGTTCCAATGTTTCCAATAAACAAGGATAGCCATCCGTAGCTAAAATAATTTGGGTTGGAGAGGACAGCTTAAATACTTTTATTTCACCTTTTTGGACTTCAAAACCGTCGATCACCCCGTACCTGAATTCATTCTCCTTCAAAGAGTTTTGAAACACAGATTGCCGCTTCAGCAATGGCAGGATAAACTCCCGCCCTGTATCGTTTATCAGTAGATCGGAAACTGACTTGCCAAGTGTCAGCTCTGTTTGTATGTAAAGCGATCGGATGCCTGATAACAAAGCGTCTATCGGTTTTGAATTTGAATAAGGTGTCGTATCAACCAGACATTGGCAATCGCCAACCATCCATATCTCATTCATAAACCGGCTGTAAATAACGATACAAGCCGTAGCCTTCTCTGCCGGTAATTTGATTAATAGTTGTGCTATCCCCAACTCTTTATACAGCCCCAAAACCCTTGATGTCAAAAAATCTACCGCCTGATATGCTGTGGATTTAGCAGGGAGATCTTCAAGCGCTTTTTTAAGTAGTTGCGAACAGGCCTTACCCGATGATTTACCCTTATATTTACGGGTTGACTTGCTGGTGGCTCCATCAATTACTGCTGCAAAATGATCAGAAACAAATATGCTGTCTTCACAATCTGATTGATGGCGGGTTTTACTTTTTATAAATTGTTCAATTACTTTCATATTCTAAAATTGAGATAGTATTCCAATTTAATTGTCAGAGTACCGACCGAAATTCAAAATTATTGACCGACATTACCCGATTAAATATTTACTTTTAGGTAAAAAAGACAATGATTTGACAATAAAATACGTAACAATAAAAGTACAAATGGCGATTAAGGGAATCTTTAATTGTATTGGAACTATCAGTGTATTCAGAAGCGAATAGAAGAAATTAAGCAACATGATATGTGCCAGGTATATTCCATAACTAATTTTTGATATATCCGTTATTCCCTTAACAAACATTGATTCCTGATTCTGGAAGTGAATATCCTTCAAAAGAAGAAAAACCCCTAAACTCATCAGAGCTACATTCAGTGTTTCAAATCCCCAGGTCAATTCTAATTTTGAAAGATCAGTAGAATCGAGCAAGGATATAAAACCTCCGGCAGTAACGACGTATCCGGCAAAAATCATCAAACATGCTACCGGAAAGTACCAGGCTTTCTTTTCGGACATAAACTTTTTGATATACGCACCCAGTATCAAATATCCGAGGAAACCGGAGAAGTAATAATACAATGGTGTCTGGTTCCAGTAACATTCGCCCAGGATATAAGGGAACACCAGGTGAATATAGGGAACACAGAGAGTGAATGCCCATATAGCCAGGTAAAATCTCATGTTGTTACGGGTTGCCACTGCTATCCACGGTGAAATAATTGGAGCAAAAAGATACAAGCCTATAAGCATATAAATGTACCAGAGATGCCCTACTTCCACGCCAAAATTGACCGGAATATGTAATATATTTATTCCCGCCTGTGCCCAACCGGTTTGCCCCTTTAATGCCCAATAGATGGCATACAACACGCACCACACTATAAATGGGATAGCTACGCGTGTAAATCGTTTTTTAAAGAATGTGCCCATTTCTTCTTTAAGGGGTAAGAGTAAATAGCCAGAAATCATCACGAATAATGGAACTGCAATCCGGCATACCGAATTTATAATTCCAACCCAAAATGCTGATTCACCGGATAATACTGTTCCTCCCGTTCCTATATAATAAAACTCACCCGCATGAACCTGAATCACTAAATAGCAGGCTATTACTCTCAAAAGATCCAATCCGTTATTCCTTTTTTTATCGTTAATCATATTTTTATTTAAAATCACTGTTTTTAAAATAGTATGTTTGATTTCAGTAGATAAAGTTAGCAATTTTACTACATGATGATTTTACCGTATAATCGGGGAAATAAGATTTCTTGTTAAGAATAAAAACTTGAATCTACTTTTTCAACCCTCAAAAATACACATTAACTTTTGCAAATCATTCCTTTCGTTAATGAATCTTTCAACATCTTGAAATTTATCGGTTTGCACCCGAATCTTAAGCTTTTATGCTTTAGAATAATATGCTTTTACAATTTAACACAGGCTGTTTCTGGTGAATAGTTTAGGTTTCCGCGTTCTGTGTTCCGAATTTCGGATTCGTTGCTCGTTGATTATTGCTCTTTTGTCTTGGTTCTTGGCTCTTGGCTCTTTTGTCTTATGTCTTGCCTCTTGATTCTTAACTTGGAAATAAATTTTGTATCTTTGTATCCAAATCAAAAGCTTACAGAATTTTATAGTATTATGCATAACGAAATACAACTCATACTGACTCCCGAGCAGGCCAACACCCCATTTTTGCTCAACAAACAAGTAGCCGACCAACTGGAAATTTCTCCGCAACGCATCACGCGTTTGAGGACCCTGAAAAAGTCCATCGATTCACGCGCCTTTCTGCCGAAAATAACCATGACTGTTGAAGTTTACTGGGACGAGGAACCACCGAAAAGAGTAGAACCTGTTTTCAACTACGGATTTGTGGGTGATAAATCGCCGGTACTCATTATTGGCTCCGGACCCGCCGGATTGTTTGCGGCCTTAAAGCTCATTGAATCGGGATTTAAGCCTATTATCATTGAACGTGGAAAAAACGCCAGCAGCCGCAAGGTGGATATTGCCCAACTGAACCGGAATAAAGGAATAGCGGTGGATTCCAACTATTGCTTTGGAGAAGGGGGTGCAGGGACTTTCTCTGACGGAAAACTATATACGCGCTCAAAGAAAAAAGGAAATACAGATCTGATCCTGGAGATTTTCAAATATCATGGAGCCGACAAATCGATTCTGATAGAGGCTCATCCTCATATTGGTTCGGATAAACTTCCGGTTGTTATTGAGAATATCAGCAAAACCATCACCTCTTGTGGTGGTGAAATTCATTTCGAACAAAAACTCACCGAAATCCTGATTGAGAAAAATCAGGTAACCGGTTGCAAAACGGCCGATGGAAGCATTTTCGAGGCAAAAGCCTTGTTACTGGCTACCGGACATTCGGCGCACGATGTGTACGAAATGCTCCATAGTCAGGGCATTGCCCTGGAAGCGAAAGGATTTGCCATGGGCGTGCGGGTTGAACATCCTCAGGAACTCATTGACCAGATTCAATATCACTCCAAAGTACGCGGTGAATTTTTGCCAGCTGCCAGCTACAACCTGGTGGCACAAGTAGAGGACCGCGGCGTGTATTCTTTTTGCATGTGTCCGGGCGGTCATATAGTACCGGCAGGAAGCGGCAAAAATGAGATAGTCGTAAACGGCATGTCAGCTTCGCAACGTAATTCTGCCTTTGCCAATTCGGGTATAGTGGTTGAAATCCGTCCCGAGGACATACCGGCTGAATTTCAGCAATATGGTGCGTTAGCCGGATTAAAATTCCAACAATCGGTTGAGAATATGGCTTATATAAACAATGGCGGACTTGGTACGGTAGCTCCGGCACAACGCCTGGCTGATTTCGTAAAAGGAAAACTCTCTGCCGATCTACCTCCTTGCTCCTATTTACCCGGATTGATATCATCGCCTTTGCATTTTTGGCTTCCTCAGTTTATAGCCAAGCGTTTACGCGATGGATTTAAAAAATTCGACAATAAAATGCATGGTTACGTAACAAACGAAGCCGTGGTGGTAGGTGTAGAAACCCGTTCATCGTCGGCTGTGCGTATCCCACGCAACCCTGAAACAGGTCAGCATCCCGATATCACCGGACTTTTCCCTTGCGGTGAAGGATCGGGTTATTCGGGCGGTATTACTTCATCGGCTATCGATGGTGAAAATGCAGCCCTAAAAGTAGCAGAATTTTTCAGCCAGTCCTAAACGCAGCGGAAGGAAGAAAAGGAACATAACAAATTGCACTTAATTCTGCTGAAGGATTTAAGCGATACATTTTTTTAAAATAACAACCAATACAAAATCTCTTATCGCCTCTTCGGGGTCTAAGGGGCTTACAAAAACATGAAAAAGAGAATTAACTACGTTGCCGCTCCCAAACCAACTCATTTCAAAGCTACTGAAGCCATTGAGATAATGACCTTTCTGCTATCCAAAATGGGCGGCATGAGTCGTAGTTCGGTAAAATCACTCCTGGCTCACCGCCAGGTTACAGTAAACACAGAGGTTGTGACTCAATACAACCAGATGTTGAAACCAAACGACCTGATCGTTGTCAACAGCTCCAGGGGAAATATAGAACTAAGTCATCCCAAACTACGCATCATGTTTGAAGATGCTTACCTGATAGTAGTGGAAAAGAAGGAAGGTCTGCTCACCGTTAGTACCGGCGACAACGATGAAACAACCGCTTTTTCCATACTCAGGAACTACGTAAAGAAAAGTTCACCCAAAAACCGGGTATTTACCGTTCACCGCCTCGACCGCGAAACATCGGGAGTCATCATGTTTGCCAAAAGCCGCGAAATACAACTCGCCCTGCAGGAAAACTGGCACCGCGTAGTTACCCGCCGGGTTTATGTGGCTTTGGTAGAAGGAAAAGTAGAAAAAGATCAGGATACCATCGTAAGTTGGCTTTCGGAAAATGAAAAATCGCTAAAAATTCACTCCAGCGACACTGACAATGGTGGACAACAAGCCATTACCCATTTCCGTTGCATCAAATCGAACGAAGAATATTCTTTGCTGGAAATTGAACTGGAAACAGGTCGTAAAAACCAGATACGTGTTCATATGCAGGAAATCGGCCATCCGGTTGCCGGCGATAAAAAATACGGAGCCGGAACGAGCCCCATTGGACGCCTGGGTTTGCATGCCCGCATCTTAGCTTTTTATCATCCCATGACGCAGGAAGAAATCAGTTTCGAGACTCCGGTTCCACGTAATTTTCTGACCATCTTTCATTAATAAAAGGGCACAAATCCTCTACAACGAAAGTTTACCAAATACGTTTTTACTATACAAATCTCAAAACGTAGAAGACGTTAAGTGTTGAAAAAATAGCTTGACATTTCTCCAAAAACAGATCATATTGGTAAGTTACCCACAATTCCTATTTTAAACACAAAAAAGCTCCAAAGCTTTCGATTGATATTTTTAAAAAGGCTACAAACTTAATGTTTGCAGCCTTTTTTGTTATTTTATGGTTTTTTGAACAATTAAAAAAATATTTGTAAATTTAGATAGAGAAACCTGATTCAATATTCAGCAGAATTTCCTATTTTTGTACAATTATTTCGTTAATTACGCATTAATCATCCACAAATCAAAATTAAAATATCAATAATGAAAAAATCACACCTTTTGTTGTTAAGCATTTTTTTCTTTTTTCCAAACCTGCATGCACTGGAAATCAGTTTAAAGTATGGAAAAGTTACTGCCGAAGAACTAAACATGAAAGTCTATCCAAAAGACAGCACTGCAGCTGCTCTTGTATTGTACGATGATGGGTATGCTTCATACGTTTATTTGGGAAACACCGGTTTTCAGATTCAGACAGAAATGAAGAAAAAAGTCAAAATATTAAAGAAGGAAGGTGAAGATGAAGCGACCATTACCATACCTTACTATTTTAAGAACTCTGGTGACAGGGAGCAAATCATGGGCCTGGAGGCAATAGCCTACAACATGGAGAACGGAAAAATAGTAAAAACGAAACTCGACAAAAAATACATATTTGACGAAGAGATAAACAACAGATACAGAAGGCTAAAATTTTCAATACCGAACGTAAAAGTTGGAACGGTAATAGAATACAAATACAGAAAATCAACCGAGCACATTTACGATATTCCCGATTGGGATATGCAAAGCGATATACCAACTTTAAACAGTACGTACGAGGTATTGATACCAGAATACTTTTATTTTAACATCGACACCAAAGGGTATGAGCAAATTAAAGTTATTGAAACCGCAGAAAACCAACAATTTAACCTGGGAAGCGATAGCAATGGCAGCAACTTAATTACCTGTGTAAGCCGGAATATAAAGTATTCGGCAAAAGACGTTCCGGCATTGAAAGATGAAGAAAATGTTTGGTGCATGGAAGATTTTATGTCCGGCATACGTTTCGAAATCAAGGGCACCAAATACCCCAACGATTTTTACAAAATTTATACTCACAACTGGGAAGATCTGGAAAAAACGCTTAAGGATGAGACAGATTTCGGATCCAACCTCAAAATGTCGAATCCATACGAAGATGAAATTAAAGTGCTGATAAGTACAACAACCGATGAAATAAAAAAAATAGAACTGATTTATTCATTTATAAAAAGTCATATCCGTTGGGACGAAAGCTATTCGTTCTACGGAAACAAAGCCAAAGATGCGGTAAAAAACGGCACCGGTGACAACGGCCAAATAAATATGATACTGATTAGTGCGTTAAAAGATGCAGGAATAAAAACTTATCCCATACTCATCAACCGCCGTTCACAGGGTCGGTTGCCCTATACCTATCCATCATTAAATAAGCTGAACACCTTTGTGGTAGCTGCAGAGTTATCGAGCGGAAAAGCTGTATACATGGATGGGTCGGCTACTAACGGAGGATTGAATATGCTACCAACCGATTTATTAGTAGACAGAGGACGAGTTTACGAACCTACTGTTACCGAGAAATGGGTGGACTTAACCAATATCAGCAAAAACAAACAGGTATGTATGTTAGTCGCCAATTTAGATAAAGATGGAATTCTGACAGGAGAACAAAATTCTATGTATTTGAACCAACTGGCATACGGTTACAAATCGACTTTTGCAGCGGCCAAAGATTCGGCAGAATTTATAGAAAATTTCCAGAACACCAATCAGGTAACCATAGATAGCATGAAGATCGAAGGAAAAGACCCAATGTCGTATGTGGTAAAAGAACGCCTTAAATTCACCAAAAAGATTGAGGCTGCCGGTGATTACATATATATAAACCCCATGATCTTTGCCCACATCACCAAAAACAGCTTCACTCAGTCAGAGCGAAAACTGCCGGTTGAATTTAATTACCCCTATGCTTATCAGATAAGCTGCAAGTTGACCATACCCGAGAACTATCAGGTAGAAGAACTTCCTAAATCATTAAGAATCATAATGAATGAAGGCATGGGCAAATGTACTTATCAGATTCAACAGGAAGGAAATACCATTCAACTGAATTATCTGTTCGAACGGAGTCAGATCATTTTCCCTCAAACCGACTACCCTGCTATCCGTGACTTCTACGGGCAAGTAGCCAACAAAAACAGCGAAATGGTTGTATTGAAAAAGATTAACTAAATGAAGAAAATGCATAAATTGAACAGCATACTTTGCTTTTTTCTCCTGAGTTTGGGCAATATGAAGGCTGCCGAATTACCGAACCTGAATGTTACTTCCATACCGGATTCATTAAAAAAAAATGCATACGGCGTTATCCGGTTTTCTACAACCGAATTTGAATACAAATCGGCAACCCTGGGAGTAGAAAAGTGTACCAAAGCCATCACCATACTGGATAAAAAAGGTAAAGATATGGCCGATTTCCATTATTCGGGTGACCGGTTCAGGGAGTTGAAAGACTTTTCGGGGAAATTGTATGATGCAAACGGGATACTCTTACGAAAATTTAAAATGTCGGAAGTGAAAACAACAGAATGGTCGAACAGTTTAGCTTCGGATGCCAAACTCTATTACTTTTCATGCGAAACACCATCATTCCCCTTTACCATCCTTTACGAATACGAAGTAGGTTGGAAAAACGGAATTTTATCCTTTCCGGCATTCTATCCACAAAGCAATCATAATTTATCCATCGAGAAAGCCGGATACAGGCTTATCATACCGGAAAATTCAGAGTACAGAAGCCAATCCGTTAACATGAACTCTGAACCCGTAAAAGCAACAGTTAAAGGGGTTACGAGCTATGAATGGGAAGTGAGTAATCTTTGCGCCATAGAACAGGAATCTTTTGATCCTGATATCGACACCTTCGTACCTCTTTTATATATCGGACCTAAATATTTTATATACGATGATGTTCCCGGTGATATTACTGATTGGGCGTCGTTGGGCAAGTGGCAATACGGTTTAATTAAAAATCGTGACTTACTGACCGATGAAACAAAAAATAGGGTTATCGTTCTGACTAAAGATGCCAAAACGGATCGCGAAAAAGTGAAGATTCTGTATGACTATTTGGGGCAAACAACGCGCTACGTCAGCATTCAATTAGGGATAGGGGGATTGCAACCCATAATAGCAGCAGAAGTATGCAAGACTGGCTTTGGCGATTGCAAGGGCTTATCGAATTACATGAAAGCCATGTTAACTGTAATAGGGATACCTTCCAACTACACCGTAATCAGATCAGATAATGAAGAAAAGACTTTGTTGTCCGATTATGCAAACTTTAATCAAACGAATCACGTCATTTTGCAGGTTCCGTTACCTGGCGATACCTTGTGGCTGGAATGTACAAATCCACGCGTTCCATTCGGTTTCGTGCATAACAGCATTTCCGGACATGATGCGTTGGTTGTGAATGAACAGGGTGGAAGAATCCTCAGGCTTCCCGATTATCCCGATTCTTTGAATGTGGAAAAGAATAATGCTAAAGTGGAGTTGAACGCCGATGGCAGTGCGAAAATTACCATGAGTAAACAATATAATGCTAAAATATATTACATAAACAGTGAATTTCCATTGAGCAAAAGCACTGAGCAAGCCGACAATTTACGCGAAGACATACATCTGCCCAACGTAAACATGGGAGTAATTCAATTTAAAGAAGACAAATCTCCCCTACCGGAATTAGTCATCAATTACAACTGGACAACTCCCACTTATGGCAATAAGACGGGTAACCGCTTGTTCGTTCCCGTTAATCCGTTTCGGGGTACTTACGAATGGATGAAAAAATCGAAGCGCGTACACGATATGGAAATATCGATGGGATTTAAAGATATCGACAGTATTTTCATTCCCATGCCCGCAGGATTCGAAATTGAAGCTATGCCGGCATGCATTACCGAGAATACGCCTTTCGGACATTTTATTTCCACTGTTTTATCCACTGAGAAAGGAATACTTATTCTTCAAACACTCTATATTCCGGCCGGAAAACACGATGTATCCACCTATCCAGAATTTGTAGCATTTTTTGGGAGAATTAGTACCGGTTATAACGGCAAAATCATCCTGAGAAAAAAAGTGGTTTAATTTAATAAATGGGGTGACTTATTTTAACTCTAATCAATATTGAATAATAGCCATTCAGAAAGCCGTACTGTTAAATTATAGATTTTAATAAAAAATCTATCTCAAAACATCTTGGATAACGTAACATAATATGTTACTTTAAGCGTGAATGAAAACCTGTTTATACTACAACCTATGAAAAAGGTATTTAAAGTAAAAGAGATTATTTCAATTCTCATTAGTCAGGTTGGTATATGGACAGACAAAATGGAACCAGTCACGGACAATTCAAACACCCGACCATACGCAAGACGGCAACAGTTAACGGAAAACTCTCGGAAGTAGTTTGGATAGAAAACTTGAAAAGCATTGAACGTCATACAAGTGTTAATTTTAAAAAATCTATGGAATAATGTAACAAATATTCGTTCAGAGTGTAATATTAAGAAAAAAAAATTAGAAATGAAAGCACTTAAAGTAATAGTGTGTAAAGCAGGAAAGGGTATTTCAGCTCATTTACCTGAGGTTAACGGATTTGTTATTGCCAGTGAATCTATGGAGAAGTTGAGAAATGATCTGCTTGCAAGCCTACAATTTCATTTTGAAGGATTATATCCCGAAGAACTTGAAAAATGGATGGCTGAACCCTTCGGTTTTGAATATGTTTTTAAGGATATTCCTGCTTTGGTTGAAGGTTATAATGGTTTAATTAGTCAAAGCAGTTTAGCCAGGATATCTGGAATAAATGAGAGCCAAATGAGGCAATACGCTTTGGGAATAAAAAAACCAAGCAAAAAGATTGCATCAAGAATTGAAGCTGGCCTAAAAAAATATGCTGATGAACTTCGGTCAATCACTTTTGCCTGATTATATGTAAAACGAATAACAGGAGAAAACAAAACAGTAAATCAATGTCACCCGAAAAACAATAAAAAAAGGCCGATAAATCGGCCTTTTTTTATTGAAAGTATTCTTAACGGACTAGATCCAACGTACATAACAGAAGTCCTGACGGTGAGGTAAATCCTCATTTTTAGGGAACATGCGGAATGCATACTTGAATGAACCGGCCATATTTAATTGATATACAATATTGAAATAGAGTTTTGTACCAGATGTTTTAACCATTTTAAGTTCTTCCACATCATACAAAGTGTCCACATTTTTGCTATCCAACTTGGTGGCAACTAATTCGATTCCAATACCTTTATCATTCAGAGCTTTTACATCCAACACGATATTGATATTATAATCTTCCCCTACCTGAGGATTATGAATGAGTTTTTCAGGAACATCCATGGTTACCACTTCAATAGCATCCCAGCCCTGAGCCATTTTAACTTTCCATGCTGCAATTTCTTTAGCCTTGGCAAAGCTGTTAGCTTTAAGCGAGGTGGAACGGGTAGTTAATTTGGTATAAAAGCGGGAAATATAATCATCCATCATACGCTTCGTGGTAAAGCGAGGTGTGATTTGAGCAATGGAGTTTTTAATAACCTGAATCCATTCCGGAGAATAACCTTTGGTATTTTTGGCATAATACAACGGAACAATTTCGTTTTCGAGCAAACTGTAAATAGTAGCTGCATCCAACAAATCCTGATGTACCTCATTTTCGTAAGTACGTTTTTCGGTTAATGCCCATCCGGCACCTTTCACGTAACCTTCGAGCCACCAGCCATCGAGTACAGAGAAGTTCAGAACACCGTTCATTTGTGCTTTTTCGCCGGAAGTACCGGAAGCTTCCAACGGACGGGTTGGCGTATTCAACCAGATATCAACACCGGATACCAGGCGTTTTGCCAAACGCATATCGTAGTTTTCAAGGAAAATAATTTTTCCCAGGAACTGAGGCATGCGCGAGATTTCCACAATACGTTTAATCAGACTCTGACCGCCACCATCAGCAGGGTGAGCTTTTCCTGTAAACAGAAATTGTACCGGACAAAGCGGATTATTTACTATTTTATCCAAACGCTCCAAATCGGTGAAAATCAGGTGCGCGCGTTTGTAAGTGGCAAACCGGCGACCAAAACCAATAATCAGGGCATTGGGGTTAATGGTTTCCAATATAGATACTATACGGGATGGATCACCCTGGTTTTTCATCCAGTTATCTCTGAATTGTACTTTGATGAAATCAACCAGTTTATTCTTCATGGTCATACGCGTATTCCAGATTACCTGATCAGGAATCTGATACACACCTTCCCATATTTTCATATTCGATTGATCGGCATAAAAAGCTTTCGTAAAGTACTTTTCGTACAATGATTTCCATTCCGATGCAGTCCATGTTGGAAGGTGAACGCCGTTGGTTACATAGCTAACATGCAATTCTTCAGGAAAATAACCTTTCCAGATAGGCTGGAACATTTCCTGCGAAACTTTACCGTGCAACCAACTCACTCCGTTTACTTCCTGGCAAGTATTGCAGGCGAAGGTACTCATATTGAATTTTTCGTTGTGGTCACCCGGATGCTCGCGTCCCATATCTATAAATTCATCCCAGTTCAAATTTAATTTTGCCGGGTATTCACTCATATATTTACCAAACAAATCTTCGCCAAAGCTATCGTGTCCGGCAGGAACCGGTGTGTGAACTGTGTACAAAGAACTTGAACGTACTACTTCCATAGCCTCTCCAAACGAAAGGTTTTTATCGCTAATCAAATCACATAAACGTTGAACATTGATTAAAGCAGCATGACCTTCGTTGCAATGATAAACTTTTTTCTCTATTCCCAGTTTTTTCAATGCTAAAATACCACCTATACCCAACATGATTTCCTGTTTCATGCGGTTTTCCCAATCACCGCCATAAAGTTGGTGTGTAATTACACGGTCATACTCGCTGTTCATATCGTTGTCGGTATCCAGCAAATAAAGGGAGATGCGGCCTACCGAAACTTTCCATACATAAGCATAAACTGTACGTCCCGGGTAAGGTACTTCCACTAAAAGTGGTTGATCATTGGCATCTTTTTCCTGTTTGATCGGCAAAATATTGAAATTCTGAGCTTCGTAATCGGCAACCTGCTGTCCATCAACCGAAAGTGATTGAGTAAAATAGCCATAACGGTATAAAAAGCCTACGGCAGTCATATCGATATTACAATCACTGGCTTCCTTCAAATAATCACCGGCCAAAACGCCTAATCCACCCGAGTAAATTTTAAGCACTTCGGTCAAACCATATTCCATACTGAAATAGGCTATTGAAGGAGCATCTTCTTTTTTGGGTTCGTTTAAATAAGCTTTAAATTCATCGTGTACTGCATTTAGTTTCTTGGTAAATTCGGCATCATTTCCCATGGCGACTAACTTATCGTAGTTCAGGATATTGAGCAATTGTACAGGATTGGATGCGGATTCTTTCCACGCTTTGCGGTCAATTTCACGAAACAAATTACGGGCATCGTTATTCCATACCCACCAAATATTTTGTGCTATTTCTTCTAATTTATTCAAACTTTCGGGCAAATTCGACTTGACAGTGATTTCCTTCCAGGTTGTTTCATTTACACTATTGACTTTTAACTTCATAATCTTTTTTTTATAAACTAATATGACCTATTTAATCTACGAATTAAATTTTATTTTGATACAAATATAATACTTTGCCATGTAACACCGATATAATTTGCATTAAAAAAGGAGATAAACATTTCAAACGTTTGCATAAAGTTGCGAAAACCGTTTAAATCCCGAATATCGAATCAGGAATGTAACCTTTTATTTCTGTTTACCAAAGCTATATCATATGCTTCATCGTAATATTGAATAAAATGCTTCCAGAGTGCTTTTTCCGCAATATCGGCCGCATTTTTCCTAATTTTCTTAATTTCATCCTGATTATAGGCAGCAAACTTAAGTATCATTTCCGCAATTCGCATAGCAACATCGTATCCGTTGTAGTCGGACCGGTGAATCACGCCCACTCCGAGTTCAACACCCTGAGGTTGATGCGATACCCACTGTCCGAATCCCGACAAGTCGGTAGTAATGGTCGGGACCGAAAAAGCAACACTTTCAAGCGGTGTATACCCCCAGGGTTCATAATACGAAGGGAAAACTGTCAGATCCATGCCAATGAGTAAATCGTAATATGATTTATCAAAAATACCGTCGTGTCCGTTGAGATAAGAAGGTACAAAGATAATCTTCACGCGTTTATTTTGTTCATTGGTAAAATGAAACCAGTGAATGGCCGCCATCACACTATCGTTGTAATAGTCGTGCAATTCATGAGTTGTAAAACGGTTCCACGAATAGAGTTTCGGTTTCGGATGTTTTAAGGCTGAAACCAAATCGGCACGCGGACCCACAATATAGGCAGGAACCATAATGAAAGCAACCACTTCTTTAGCCAGATCCTTATATTCCGACAATCGCTTCAGTGATTCCAAAAAAGTATCTATTCCTTTGTTCTTATATTCATAACGGCCTGCGGTGCCTACAAACAAAACCTCTTCACTCAATTCGTACCCAAGCAACACTTCGGCTACATTACGCAAAGAGGCGCGGGCCGCATTCCTTTTTGCTGTAAAACTTTTTCCCTTAGGCACAAAATCATCCTCGAAACCATTGGGAGTAATAACATCCGGTTTTTTATCGAGCAATTGCTGACATTCAATTCCCGTAATTTCGCTTACCGTGGTAAAACAATCCACCACGTGAGCGGCTGTTCTTTCGGTGGAATGCTTCGAAACCATATTCAACTGATAAGCCATTTGATCGCCATTGTATTCATCCAGATAGTCGTACAAAGGTTTGTTGTTTCCGGCTATGGACCGGCCTATGGAAGTGGCATGTGTAGTGAATATAGTGGCAACGGCAGGAACCTTATCTTTTATGTAGAAGGCCCCAAAGGTAGTGGTCCATTCATGAAACTGAGCAACAACCTTTTGATCGGAAGTTAGCTTGAAAAAGCGATAATAGCTTTCGATAATCATACCGGTGGCGTAACCAAATATAGACGATTCGTCGTAATCGCCAAAACCAACCATGGAGTTGATTTTTTCTTTCTCCCACACGTGACCGAAAATTTTATTTTTACTTGCCATCAGAGGCATAAAGTCAACCAAAACGGCTAAGGGTTTTCCGGGGATAGTCCAACGACCAACGCGTATCTTTAATTGATATTCTTTTTCGGTAAATGCTATCCAATCGGCATACAATCCAACCGTTTCTTCAAAGTTAGGATTTAATTTATTTATCCAAATGTCCGGACCTATGAAAACTAATTTGTCCTGATATTGTTTTTGTAAGGTAGCTGCACGGGTAGAGAGTACGGTATATATGCCACCTACCATATTACATACTTCCCAACTGGTTTCAAATATATAGTCGGGTTTCAACTTTTCTGACATGATTGTAATTTTAAATATTTTGCAAAGTTACTCTATTTTCTCAAATATGATTCAACAGATATTTTCAAGTGTGAAGCCTGATTTGTGCATATTCATTCTTCAACAGTAGCATTTTTATTCGGATTATCGCATGAAAGCCCGATTTTTATTTATTTTTAGAAAAAAAAATTAAATTAGAACGCAAAACTTTACATTTAATTATATTTTACCGCCGAAATAAATAACATCTCATATAAAAATTGTATTGCTTTTGTAATAATTATACATTATCTTTGCTCCTGTATTTTTCAAACTAACTAATATTCATCTTATAAAAAATTAAAAACATGAGAAAAATTACTCTTTTATTATCTTTCGTTGCCTGTGTGGTTTTTGCACAAGCACAAACGAATTTACTTGCTAATCCAAGTTTTGAAACATGGGCTGCTGGTTTGCCAACTGGCTGGATTGTACCAGCGACTCCTGCGCATGCAGTATCTATTACTGTTACTCAAGAGCAAACACCCGTACTCGTAAGTAATGGCGCCAGTTCATTCAAAGTTGTGACTGATGCAAACAACAATCCAGCTTATCAACAAATTATTCCAATTACACCTGGTAAAACTTACACTTTAAGTATTGATTATTATATTGTTTCTGGAGATGGAACAGATGCACGCATTTGGAGTAACTTCAAAAACGGGTCAGTCTTTTTAACTGATGCCGAATTAACTACAGCAGGGATTTTGGAAAAGCTAAAAGGACCTGGTGGAACTTCAAGTTACTTTCCAGATGAAAAAGGAGCCTGGAAAACTTACACAACCGAATTTGTTGCACCAGTTGGAGCAACTGATTTTGATTTTGAATTCAGAACATATAAAACCACAACTGTTATTTGGGACAACATGTTTTTCGGCGAAAAGACTGTTACTGGTTTTTCAAATGCAACAGCCAATACATCAAAATTCACTTTAAAGGGCAGAACAATGGAGTCAAAAAGCATAGCTAACGGAACCGTTGTAGAAGTTTATACAGCTTTGGGAACAAAAGTACAGACAGCCGTATTAGTGAATGGTTCGGTACAATTGAATGACTTGTCGAAAGGATTGTATATCGTTCGTGCAGGAAAATACACACAAAAAATTATGTTGTAGTTCAACTCTGCAATTTCATAAAATTTAAAAAACCGTTGATACGCAAGTATTAGCGGTTTTTTTTAAAGGTTTAGAGATAAGAGATAAGAGTTTAGAGTTTAGAGTTTAGGGATTAGGGTTTAGGGTTTAGGGTTTAGGGATTAGGGATTTCCGTTCTGAGTTCTTGGCTTTAATCTTTGTTCTTTTGTCTTGGTTCTTTGTTCTTTGTTCTTTGTTCTTTGTTCTTTGTTCTTTACCTTTTTCTTTGTTCTTCAAAATAATTTACTCTATTTAAACTATTCGGGACTACAACACGTTTTAATATTATTAAAACGGCAGATAGTCATCGAGTATTCACACACAAAAGCGACAAGATATGGGAGCCAAGAAAAATTTCGTAATTGATACCAATGTCATTCTTCATGACTACAAATGCATTAACAATTTTGAAGAAAATGACGTTTACATTCCGATTGTAGTACTCGAAGAACTGGATCATTTCAAAAAGGGAAATGAACAAATCAATTTCAATGCCCGTGAGTTTTCGAGGGAACTGGATTCTATTGCCAATGACTCCTTATTCAAAAAGGGCGCCGATCTGGGGCCTGGCAAAGGTAAATTGTTCATTATCACAGGTAGCGATTATCCGGAAATCATTGCCAAATCATTTATCGAAAAGACATCCGACCACCGCATCCTGGCTTGTACGTACACCCTGCGCGAAAGAAAAAAAAGCAGTAAAACGATACTGATTACCAAGGATATAAACCTGAGAATGAAGGCACTTTCGCTGGGTCTGGTTGCCGAAGATTATATCAACGACAAAGTGACAGATCTCAATATTTTTGGTAAAAGCCATGAAGTATTTGAAAATGTGGCGCCCGAAATCATCGACCGGTTGTACAGCAGCCCCGGCACCATCCCACTCGATGAACTGGAATTTGCTTCCGACATAGGGCCTCAGGAATGTTTCGTCATGAAAAGTGTACGTGCCAGTGTATTGGTGAGGTATAACCCGCAAACCGGCCTGGTGAAACGAATAGAGAAAGAACGTTGCTTCGGCATAGAACCTCGTAATGCAGAACAAACCTTCGCCATGAATGTGTTGCTTGACGATGACATAAAGCTGGTGGCATTGACCGGGAAATCGGGGACGGGAAAGACCTTGCTGGCACTTGCCGCCGCACTTCACAAAAATGATGTCTACAAACAAATATTATTGGCTCGACCCATAGTGGCATTAGCCAACAAAGACCTGGGTTTCCTTCCCGGTGACGAAAAGCAAAAAGTGGCACCATACATGCAACCTTTGTTCGACAACCTGAATGTGATTAAACACAACTTTTCGTATCAGGGTAAAGAAATGAAGTTGCTTGAGGACATGCAACACAACGGACAACTGGTCATTGAGGCGCTGGCATACATCAGAGGTCGCAGCCTGAGCGATACTTTTTTTATAGTAGACGAAGCTCAAAACCTTACTCCACACGAAATAAAAACTATCATCACCCGGGCTGGTGAAGGTACCAAAATTGTATTCACCGGCGACATACAACAAATTGACTCTCCTTATCTGGATATGTTATCCAATGGATTAGTTTACATGATAGACCGTATGCGTGGACAAGACATTTTCGCCCATATCAATCTGATTAAAGGTGAGCGCAGTTTCCTTTCGGAATTGGCAAGCGATTTATTATAGACCATAGGGAAGTCTGTTGAAGTTTCTAAAAGACCATTCGTTTCGTCTCAATATTCAACAATTGATCGGAACGAATGGTCTTTTATGCATTTTTTTGGTGTATCTTTACGTCCCTAAAAAAAACTGCTACAAACTGTTGAATCACCATCAATAGGTTCTTTTCACAAAAAAGGACTCACTTGCTTTTTTATGTTTCATTGATCCCATTTTTTATGTCAGATTCATCCTCTATTTCCAGCCATTTGGCCAACGACAACATAGGTAAACTTATTTGGAGATATTCACTTCCAGCTGTCATTGGTACAGTGGTTATGTCGCTCTACAATATTGTGGACCGGATCTTCATAGGCCAGGGAGTTGGTGCTTTAGCCATCTCAGGACTGGCACTTACCTTTCCATTTATGACCGTGCTTATGGCTTTTGGTATGCTGGTTGGTGCGGGTGCTGCATCGCGCATATCCATCACACTGGGCGAAAACGACAAAGATAAAGCGGAAAAAATACTCGCCAATGCGCTTGTCCTTACTCTAATCATCTCGGGGACAATAACATTTATCGCTTATATTTTCATGAATGACATTCTCTTTCTTTTTGGGGGTTCTGAAAAAACAGTCAGGTATGCACAAGATTACATGCGCATCATCATTCCCGGGGGAATTCTGTCGGCACTCAATTTTGGGTTCAATAATATCATGCGTGCCTCGGGCTATCCGCACAAAGCAATGTACACCATGCTGATTTGTGCTGCCATCAACATCATTTTAGATCCTATTTTCATTTTTGTTTTTGATATGGGAATTCAGGGAGCTGCTTATGCCACCAACATTTCCTTTTTGGTTGGTACCATCTGGGTATTAACTCATTTCATGCAGAAAAACTCTATAATCCGATTCCACAGAAAAAACTTCCGTTTACAAAAAGACATCATTAAGTCCATTGTGAGCATAGGCATGTCGCCTTTCAGCATGCAGATAGCCACCAGTTTTATTATTGTGCTCATAAACACCACATTAATTCATCACGGTGGTGATTTAGCAATAGGGGCATTCGGGATAATAAATAGCATCAACACATTGGTAGTCATGGTTTTGATAGGGCTGAATCAGGGAATGCAACCTATCATTGGCTATAATTACGGGGCAAAAAACTATGACCGAATGTTTAAAACGCTCAAGTATGGCGTTATCGTTGCGAGCTGTATGTCAACTCTCGGTTTCATTCTCGGCACCTTCTTCCCGGCAATAATGGTTTCTCTGTTTACCCGTGACATCGAACTTCAATCCATAGCAACAAATGCATTGAGAATTTCGGTAATGATGTTTCCAATTATAGGTATTCAGATTATAGTAACCAATTTTTTTCAATCGATAGGAAAAGCAAAGATCTCTATCTTCCTGAGTCTGACGCGTCAATTCCTGTTTTTGGTACCATGCGTGCTCATTCTTCCTCCTCTCTTTGGTCTCAACGGAGCCTGGTCGGCTATGCCCGTTTCGGATGGACTGTCAACTATTGTTTCAGCAATTACCATTCTCTATTTTATTCGTAAATTTAAGAATGAAAAGTTAGCTGTTCTGAGAATAACAGGAGATGAAAATAATCAGGAGCCAAGGCTTTGAACAACAAACAACAGTGGCACTTTTACTTTAAAAAAGTGGCACCTGAAAATTTAAAAAATTGATGAATAAGAAAATAAAAAAGGAGAAGAACCAACTGGCACTTCTCCTTTTTTAATTCCTGACAATTCATTTTATAAAAAAAATTTATAAATAGCACGGCCAAATATCCGACAAATAACTTTCTTATTTTTTTACCAATACCCACGCATCAGCGAAACGGGTATTAATTTGATTGATGCGTGCACGAGCCTGTGCATATTCGTTAAAAGATGCTATTAGTACACGGAACATACCTTGTTCGTTCACAACAACCACCGCTTTATTTCCTTCACTATTCAGATTTGTTTGTAAACCTCTGGCATTATCCTGACTTTTAAAACTTCCTACTACCACGTGATACTTAAAATTCATAGCTTCCATGTTTGTTTCACCTTCGGCTAAACCGAAATTTTCATTGCGGGTAACTTCCACTTCCGTTGAGGCAGGTTGACTAACTACTACCGGAGTGGTATAGGTTTCAGGAGTAGAATTCATAGCTTCAATATTAGCTCCGGAAATTTCAGCTACTTTTTGTTTCGTTTTACAGGCAGAAGTAGCTACCATTACTACTGCTAGCGCAATTACCAATCGGATTGTTTTCTTCATTTTCATTTGTTTTTGTTTATTTGTTTTTTATAGTCATATGTTCACAGTCCGAAGTCTAATGTCTTGGTTCATTATACCTTTGCACTTTGACTTCGTTTTTTCAGACTACAAAGATGAAAAGAAAAATGAAGTTAACCAATAGTTTGGACCGTTTTTAATAAAATATTATCAAAATATTCAAACAATATAGGCCTAGCCAGCGTTTAATAATCATAAAAGTAAAAATTATTATTAATACTAACATATAAAACAAGAAACATCATGAAATTTTCATTGCCAGAATTACCTTATGCACACAACGCATTGGAACCCATTATCAGCGAGAAAACAATTAGCTTTCATTATGGAAAGCATCATCAAACCTATGTAAACAATCTGAACGGATTGGTTGTAGGTACAGAATTTGAGAATGCTGATTTAGATACTATAGTCAAAAAAGCTGAAGGTCCGGTTTTCAATAATGCAGCCCAGATTTGGAATCACAACTTTTACTTTTTATCTCTAACCCCAAACAAAGGTTCAGTCCCTACTGAGAAACTAACTAAAGCCATCGAGTCAGATTTTGGTTCACTGGATACTTTTAAAGCTGAATTCAATAAAGCTGCTGTAGCAGTATTTGGTTCAGGTTGGGCCTGGCTGGTAAAAGATGCCGCAGGTAAACTTTCGATAGTGAAAGAAAGTAATGCAGGTAACCCTATTACCCGTGGATTGATTCCGCTACTCACTTTCGATGTTTGGGAACATGCCTATTATCTCGACTACCAAAACCGAAGAGCTGATTATGTAGCTGCCTTGTGGGATTTAGTAGATTGGAAAATAGTTTCTGATCGCTACTAAATAGTAAAAAATAAATAGAGCCGGACTGAAGAAATTCAATCCGGCTTTTTTTTATGCAAATAAGTATAAAAAAGGATATTAGGTTTTAAGTTCATAACCGAAGGTATGTTAAATAATACAACGAAACATTCATTTTACTAAAAAAAGAAGGTGCTTAGTAGCGATGTGTTTTAAAAAAATTATCTTTGCAGTCTATTAAAAATAGTATTGTCATGCTTAACGCCATACTTATCTCAGCGGTTCTGCTGTTTATTGCCGTATTGTTGTTGGGTATACGGATCTTTTTTGTGAAAAATGGTAAGTTTCCGAATACTCACATAGGCGGGAGTGAAGCTATGCGTGACAAAGGCGTTGGTTGTGCTACTTCTCAAGACCGGCAAGCTCGGCAAAAGAAGAAAAGGCTGGATAAATCCGACATCATTAAAGAAATTATCGAAAATAATTAAATAAAAAAAAAGGTCTATGAAAAACCTATCGCTCCTTACGAATGCCATTCTGGCTATTGCTATTGTAGTTTTGTTTGTATTAGTTTTAAGAAATAAATCTTCTAATACAACGACAAGGCTGGTTGCGAGAGGAAATGATTCAATTATTGCCGGTAAATTACCCCTGGCATATGTAAACATAGATTCGTTGTTGCTGAATTACCAATTTGCAAAAGATGCCAACGAATCGTTAATTAAAAAGCAGGAAAACTCCCGTTTGACTATTAATTCCAGAGCACAATCCCTCCAGGCTGAAATGGCTGAGTTTCAAAAGAAATTGGAAGCTAACGCTTTCCTGAGTCGCGAACGTGCTGAACAGGAACAAGCCCGTTTATTGAAAAAGCAACAGGATTTGCAACAATTAGATGGTAAACTAAGTCAACAATTGCTTCAGGATCAGCAAAAAATGAGCGAAGAATTGCGCGACACGATTAATGCATTCATGAAAGAATACAACAAAGACAAAAAATACGAAATGATTATCAGCAACACTTCGAGCGACAACGTTTTGTACGCAGCCGAAGGATACGACATTACAGCTGAAGTTATCAAAATGTTGAACGAAAGGTGTGCAAATAAAAAATAAAATTGTTGCTGTCAAAGACGAGGAACAAAAAAAAACGCAAATTCACATTTGCGTTTTTTTTTGTTCAAACTATTTCATTATAATTTAAAAGTTCTGTATTCAGAACTTTCTTCCGGAAAATTGATTGTTTTCAGTTTCCCCTGAAAGTAAGCGAGAATGAAGAGAGACCGTAAATGAGAACAGCCACTACCCAGAGGTTAGAACCGGTGAACATGTAATATGCTCCTATTACTAATAATAAACTGGATAGAAAACCAATCCGGCCCAAACGTTGCAGGCGCTTTTCAGCAGTCCGGCTACCCCAGGCAATCATAAACTGATGGTAAATGAGCAAACCGGCACCAACTGAAAAAATGTAAGGTGCAACTTCAAATTCAAAAAGTTGTGCCACGGCACCAATAATAGTAAGCGTTCCGGCAATAATAAACAGAACTTGTGAGGGTTGTTTTTGTGTCATTCTTTAATTATAAAAATATCTTCATTTTCTTGTTTCATTAAATATTGCTCCCGGGCAAACTTCTCCAGGTTTTCATCACTCGATTGAAGTTCGTTCATCTTTTGTTTGTTCACTTTTATTTCGTCCTGAAAATACTTCAATTCCTCTTCCAACTGACTTGTTTTTTGGCTTATTTGCCATCGGTTAATCAGATTGTGCTGGTCGAAAAAAGTAACAAATACGGCATAGACTATAAAAACCATCAGATACTTGTTTAGCAGTATCGGTTTAAGACTTTTCCCGGTGTTTTTTAAAAACGACATATTAAGTACATTTTAAGAGTTACAGGCAAAATAAGTTTATTGAGAATAAACAAATCACCAAAAAAGATTGACAAAGGTAAGCATTTTTTACGAACGACCTTTTTTCTAAGAAATCTTTTTTTTTGATGAAGTGTACGTTTTATTTTCAGTATATTTGCAGACAAAAGCAGAAAAGTATTTCTATTTATGGATAATTTCATCGTTTCGGCACGTAAATATCGTCCGTCCACCTTTAATTCGGTAGTTGGTCAATCGGCTCTGACAACCACTCTCAAAAATGCCATCAAAAGTAATCATTTAGCCCATGCCTACTTGTTTTGTGGTCCCCGCGGTGTGGGGAAAACAACCTGTGCGCGTATATTTGCCAAAACCATCAACTGTCAGAACCTGACTGCCGACCATGAGGCCTGCAATATGTGCGAATCCTGCGTATCGTTCAATGAACAACGCTCGTACAACATACACGAATTAGATGCTGCATCCAACAATGGCGTAGATGACATTCGCTCGCTGACTGATCAGGTACGCATACCGCCGCAAATAGGGAAATACAGCGTGTATATTATTGATGAAGTACACATGCTCTCCACGGGGGCATTTAATGCATTCCTCAAGACCTTGGAAGAACCGCCGGCTCATGCCATTTTCATCCTGGCTACTACCGAAAAAAATAAAATTATTCCTACCATACTTTCACGTTGTCAGATTTACGACTTTAACCGCATCACGGTGACCGACACGGTTGCACATTTGCAATACGTGGCAAGTCAGGAAGGAGTAACCGTGGATGTAAACGGACTGAACGTGATTGCTCAAAAAAGCGATGGTGGTCTACGCGATGCTTTATCCATTTTTGACCAATTGGTTAGTTTTTGTGGAAACAACATTACCTATCAGGGTGTCATCGATAACCTGAACGTACTCGATTACGAATATTATTTTCGCCTGGTAGAAGCTTTTCTCAAAGGAGATGTAAGTCAATCCCTGCTTATATTCAACGATATACTCAACAGGGGATTCGATGCTCATCACTTTATCACCGGACTCAGCTCACACTTACGTGATGTGCTGGTGAGTAAGGATCCATTAACTATATCCTTGTTAGAGGTGGGTGCAGGAATAGGCGACCGCTATAAAGCTCAAGCTCAACAATGTTCACCCGAATTTTTGTTTCAGGCTTTAAGAATCAGTAACGACTGTGACCTCGATTACCGTCAAAGTAAAAACAAACGTCTGCTGGTAGAACTGGCATTGATTCGCCAGTGCCAACTGACGGATGAAAAAAAAAAATCTATAACAACTGATAATTCACCGGCTCCGATTCAAAAAGTAATCGTCAACACGCCCGCAACGGTAATAAGTGCTCCTACCCCGGTAGCAGCGCCCACCGTTCAGGCATCACCGGCGCCCGAAGCACCCATCAGAGTAAAGCCCAAAACTACCTCTTCACTCGAATCTTCGCAGACCTTTCATCGGCCAGCAAGCATCTCTATTTCTTCACCTCAGACTATCACTGTTTCGCCACAAACTGTAACAGACGAAACGAAGGTGGAAATACTTGTCCAAAACGGGATCTTCTCGGACGAAGAACTGGAAGAGGCCTGGCTACAATTCGCCGAAACGATACCCGGACATGGAAGAATGGTGAGCTACCTGCAAAGCAGCATACCCAAACGTATTTCAACAACTTCATTTGAAGTGATTGTAAGTAATATTTTTCAGGAAAAAGAACTCAAACGCTTGCAACAGGACATATTGGAATATATGCGTTTAAAACTGAAAAACTCAAATGTAGTTATGTCCATAAAATTAGCCGAAGAATCTGAAAATCAACGGTCAAACACACCCGAAGACCGTTACAAAATAATGGTTGAACAAAATCCGGCTTTAGCCAAACTAAGAAGTGGTTTGAATCTGGAAATAGATTAACGAGTCCTAATTCCCCGAAAGAAAGATATAAAAGCATAGCTATCAACTGATTATAGTTCAATACTTGATTCAGCATGTTTAAAAATATTACGCGCGTAGTGTGGTTATTATCGGTGGTTAGTTTATTCACCGATATTGCCAGTGAAATGCTTTATCCGGTTATGCCCATTTACCTGAAAAGCATAGGATTCTCCATCATTATTATCGGCATTCTGGAAGGTGTGGCCGAAGCTACTGCCGGACTGAGCAAAGGATATTTCGGGAAACTTTCCGATTCTACTGGCAAGCGCGTACCTTTTGTTCAAGCCGGATATATTTTAAGTGCTATCGCCAAACCACTCACTGCTTTTTTCGTTCATCCAGTATGGATTTTCTTTGTACGTACCACCGATCGATTTGGGAAAGGGATACGCACCGGAGCGCGCGATGCTATTCTATCCGATGAAGCCACCCCTGAAACTAAAGGAAAGGTTTTTGGGTTTCACCGGGCCCTGGACACACTGGGTGCAGCAATAGGCCCTACCCTGGCTTTGGTGTATTTATATTTCAATCCTGGAGATTATATTAACTTATTCTATATCGCTTTTATCCCTGGTCTTATAGCCATCTTCATGACTCTCCTGCTCAAAAAGGAAACAACCACCCATTTACCAACGGGGGAAAAAGTGTCGTTCTTCTCTTTTCTACAATATTGGAAAGAAAGTCCGGCCTTATACCGCAAATTACTAATCGGCTTACTTCTGTTCACGCTGTTCAACAGTTCAGATGTGTTTCTGTTGCTCAAAGCAAAAGATGCAGGACTTGATGACACACAGGTCATTGGCATTTACATTTTCTATAACCTGGTGTATGCGCTGTTTGCTTTCCCGGTAGGTTCGCTGGCCGATAAAATAGGACTAAAACGTATGTTCCTGATTGGACTGGGATTATTTTCGTTGGTCTATTTCGGATTTTCCATAAATACAAATTTATATATTTTCTTAGCTCTGTTCTTTATGTACGGGCTATATGCTTCGGCTACCGAAGGTATTTCAAAAGCGTGGATAAGCAACATTTCCGATAAAAAGGACACGGCTACGGCCATCGGCACCTTCTCTGCCCTACAGAGCCTTTGCACCATGGTGGCAAGTTCACTGGCTGGGATTATATGGTATGCATGGGGAGCTAAAACACTTTTCATCATGAGTGGCACCATGGCTTTGGTGGTGATGGTTTATTTAGGGAGAATGAAAGAGAAGTAAAAAAGAAATGAGTTTGAATAGACTATTTCTGTTCTATCAGATCAAAGATTTGCTCTTACGCATCGTGAGCAAGCGTACCTGAAAAATATGCGTGTTTTCACATCTTGCGCAAGCACAAAAGGAAGTTCCCCCTTTCCCAACTTAGGCAAACGCAACAAGAGCCGCTTCCTAATGGAAACAGCTCTTGTATAAACTGGTATCACACAATCGCAAGACACTTGCGATTATGTATAAAATTAGGCTATCACTTTCTTCATGGCGGTCATGGCAGCACGCAATTCAGCTCCACAAACTTCGATAGAGTGGTTACGGATAGAGGCATTCACATTCACCAATTCAAAATTATCTACGTGTCCGTCAACAGATGCATTGAAGTTTTTACCAATCAGGTTGGTGTCCACTTTTTTCATAAAGTCGGCCAATAAGGGTTTGCAGGCATGATCGAACAAATAGCAACCATACTCAGCTGTATCAGAAATTACACGGTTCATTTCGTATAATTTTTTACGGGCAATGGTGTTAGCAATAAGCGGAGTTTCGTGCAAAGATTCGTAGTATGCCGATTCATTTTTGATTCCTGAACAAGTCATAGTTTCATAAGCCGACTCTACTCCTGCTTTGATAAATGCAACCATCAGCGTAGCGTTGTCGAAATATTCCTGTTCCGAGATTTCCATGTCACCTGCCGGAGTTTTTTCAAAAGCCGTTTCACCGGTTTCAGCACGCCAGGTCAACAGGTTTTTGTCACCCGCAGCCCAGTCTTCCATCATAGTTTTGGAGAATTCGCCGGACAAAATATCGTCCATGTGTTTGATAAACAACGGACGCATAATATCTTTCAATTCCTCGGACAATTTATAGGCTTCTATTTTAGCTGGATTCGACAAGCGATCCATCATATTGGTGATACCACCAATTTTAAGGGCTTCGGTGATGGTTTCCCAACCGTATTGAACCAATTTGGAGGCATAGCTTTTATCAATTCCTTTTTCAACCATTTTGTTGAAACTAAGAATGGAGCCTGTTTGCAACAGTCCGCAAAGGATAGTTTGCTCGCCCATTAAATCCGATTTTACTTCGGCAACAAACGATGAATGAAGCACACCAGCTTTATGCCCACCAGTACCAACACAATAAGCTTTGGCAATTTCCATACCGTCACCATTCGGATCATTTTCAGCATGAACGGCAATAAGCGTAGGTACACCGAAACCACGAAGGTATTCAGCACGGACTTCGGATGCAGGCGATTTTGGAGCCACCATAATCACTGTTATATCTTTCCGGATTTGAGTTCCTTCTTCTACAATATTGAAACCATGTGAATAAGACAAACAAGAACCTTTTTTCATCAACGGCATAACCTGATTTACAACCGAAGTATGTTGTTTGTCCGGTGCCAGATTCATTACTAAATCGGCAGTCGGAATCAATTTTTCGAATGTTCCAACCACGAAGTTGTTGCTTATAGCATTTTTATAAGAAGCTCTTTTCTGATCAATAGCCTCTTGACGTAAAGCATAAGATATATCAAGACCACTATCGCGCATATTAAGTCCCTGAGCCAAGCCCTGAGCACCGCATCCTACAACAACGATTTTTTTACCAATCAGTTTTTTGACACCATCAGCGAATTCGCTGCTTTGCATAAAATCACATTTTCCTAATTCCTGTACTTTCAGGCGATGTGGAAGTGAGCTAAAATAATTTGCCATTTTTTTTAAGTTTTTAAAGTTCCAGAAAATAAAACGCTTACGCATATTCTCTGAAAATTAATAATTAGTTTTATATTTAATTCCTGATTTATTTCTTTTTTAGAATACTACCCTTGCCCGACACGAAGTTTTATCGTCCTTGCGAATTTCGAACCGAAAATCGTCGGTTTGAATTTCGTGTTGGTAAATCTCAACAGATTCTCCGAAGAGCATTTCATTCATATAATTAATTTCGAAACGTTTCACTTGTTTTTCACGATAATTTTCCAGCGAGAAGCAATCACAAATCCATTGGATATAGTATATGCTGTTTACATGTCCATTGATGTCAATATGACTGTATTTTACTTTAAAATCATCTATCACCTCGCTTGTCACTGAGGCCAGTTTAATGGGTTTATCAATCAAACCTACTTCATCCGAAGTAAACTTCTGCAGCCCTTCTATAAATTTCAAATCCTTGGAACTGCGTGTTTCCATATCCAGCATAACCCAAATGGAACAGGCATTGCCTATAATTTCATTTTGCTCATTGCGTATACAAAAATTACGTTTTGTACTAATCCGGCTCACTTCTTCCACCCAGGTCTCTACCTGAATGTTGTCATATTGCTCCGGGAAATGTTCCATCTCTATGGCCAGCCGCAGCAGCACCCATGAACAATGTTGTTCATTCAACCGACGTAAACCCACATTGTTATCGTCGGCGTTAAAACCGGCAGTTGTAATTAAAATATTTCCCAACGAAGCTAACGTTACTCTAAACTGAAAATCGACGTCCTGGGGATGAATTTGAAATGAATAACTACCTTTTTTTAATGTCATTATAAAATTATATCGCTTTTTGCGTTTTGAATTTGATCGGTTAGTACTTAATAAAAAATTGTATATTAATTAGGCTACACTTTTAGCTACAAATGAGCCACATCTACATCATTCTTCAAATTTACGCATGCCTTCGAGCATATCACTCAGTCGTTCCACTTTGGATTTGGTGATAGCCACCCTACCCGAGCGAATAAACTGCAACACTCCCACCGTTTCACTCAATTCGTCAAAAAGTTGTTGGGTATCATCGTAGTGTCCTGTTTTTTCGAAAACCACACAGGATTCGTTCATTTCCAGAATATGAATATGGTGATTCCGGATCAGATTTTCTATGGAGCCAAGAGTCAGTAATTTGTCGGTAGCTATTTTGTATAAAGCTATTTCCTGAGTCACCAATTCTTCATCAATATTGTAATAAGCTTTCAGAATGTCGACCCGTTTATCAATTTGTTGCACTACTTTCACCACCATATCATGGGTTGTGAACAAAGTAATAGTGAATTTATGAATGCCTTTAAGAGCAGAAGGTGAAACGGAAAGCGTTTCGATATTCAACCCGCGGCGAGTGAAAACAATGGTGATTTGATTAAGCAAACCCACCGTATTTTCCGAAAAAACAGTTATGGTATATAGTGTATTTTCCATAATTTAATCTCCCAATAAAATGTTAGTAACACAGGTTCCGGACGGAACCATAGGAAATACCATGCCTTTAGTTTCAACGTTTACAACCAGTAAGTAAGGTTTATCGTCTTTCAACATATCGGCAATGGCATCGTCTAATTCTTCACGCTTATGTACTTCCGTACCATCTATGCGATATGCCTTGGCAATGGCAATGAAATCGGGATTTTGCATGGCAGTAAAGGAATAACGTTCATCGAAAAACATTTCCTGCCACTGGCGCACCATCCCAAGGAAATGATTATTGAGAATAATCATTTTTACTCCAATGTGCTCCTGCATAATGGTTCCAAGCTCTTGTATGGTCATTTGAAAACCACCATCACCGCAAAATGTGCAAACGGTACGATCGGGTGCAGCCATTTTCGCTCCCATTGCAGCAGGGAGTCCAAAGCCCATGGTTCCCAATCCACCTGAAGTAACCATACTTCGCGTTTCCGAAAAATTGAAATAGCGAGCTGCTATCATTTGATTCTGACCCACGTCAGTCACCAGAATGGCTTTATTTTGGGTTGCTTCCGAAACTTTACGAACCACTTCGCCCATGGTTATTTCTCCGGAAGTGGGGAAAGCCTCTTTCCGGATAACCTTTTCGAATTCAAGATCTTCATATTCCTTAAAAGAGGCTATCCATTCGGTATGTTTTGCGGGCTCAATTTTTTCCAACAAAGCCGCAAGCGTTTCTTTTGCTGTGCCCAACACTGGAGCGTCAGGTTTTACATTTTTTCCAATTTCCGAAGCATCTATATCCAAATGAATGATCTTTGCCTGTTTGGCGTAAGTTTTCAAATCACCGGTAACCCGGTCATCGAAACGCATACCAATGGCAATAAGCACATCGCATTCGTTTGTTTTCATATTGGGACCCACGTTACCATGCATACCCAAAAAACCTTTGTTCAATTCAAAATCAGTTGGCATAGCCGATGCACCCAGCAAAGTCCACGCTGCCGGGATATCTGCTTTTTTCAAAAAAGCTTTCAATACTTCTTCTGCATTTGCCAAAACAACACCCTGTCCAACCAAGGCAAATGGTTTCTTTGCCTGATTAATAATTGAAGCGGCCAGTTTTATTTGGTCGTGATTCACTTCAGGAACAGGCATATAACTACGAATGTATGTACAGGGTTTGTAATTAAATTCAATTTCCTGTAATTGAGCATTTTTAGCAAAATCGAGTACAACTGGTCCTGGACGACCACTTCGGGCGATATAAAACGCCCTGGCTACTGCCCAACAGATATCTTCGGCACGCCTGATCTGATACGACCATTTGGTAATTGGCTGCGTAATGCCCACCACATCCACTTCCTGAAAAGCATCCGTACCAAGTAAAGCAGCACCAACCTGACCGGTAATGACTACCATGGGTGTACTGTCCAACATGGCATCTCCAATTCCGGTAATGGCATTGGTTGCAGCCGGTCCTGAAGTCACAAGGCAAACGCCTACTTTCCCCGAAACACGGGCATATCCTTGTGCCGCATGTGTAGCTCCTTGTTCATGACGGGTCAGAATATGGTTGATTTTATCATCAAAATCGTATAAAGCATCGAATACGGGCATAATGGCACCGCCCGGATATCCGAAAATGGTATCAACTCCTTCGTTCAACATGGAACGAATCAGTGCTACGGATCCTAGTATTTTAGTATGTTCTTCCATCTTTTTAGTTATTTCAAGTTTCGAGTCACAGCTTACATGTCACGGGTAGACAGGCAAACAAGTAAACTGGCTGACGATAATTTATTTTTTTCAAACTTTTTTAATTCGTATAATTAGTTTGTAATTCGTGTCATTAGTTTGTAATTCGTGTCATTAGTTTTAATAAAGTTAGTCAATGACTCTGACTGCCCCTTTATCGGCAGAACTTACCATACTTGCATAGGCCCTCAAGGCTTTGGATACAACCCGGTTTCTGTCTTTCGGTTTGAAAGCTTCTTTTCCGCGTGCTTCTTCAGCTTTCCTACGGTTCAACAAGATTTCTTCATCCACTTTTACATTGATAGTACGATTCGGAATATCTATTTCAATCAGATCGCCATCCAGTATCAATCCAATATTACCACCGGCAGCAGCTTCGGGGGATACATGCCCGATAGACAAACCTGAAGTTCCACCCGAAAAACGCCCGTCGGTAATCAGAGCACATTCTTTACCAAGATGTTTCGATTTTATATACGAGGTAGGATATAACATTTCCTGCATTCCCGGGCCACCTTTGGGACCTTCGTGTGTAATGACCACCACATCGCCCGAAACTACTTTTCCACTCAGGATTCCGGTACAAGCGGCATCCTGAGAAGTAAACACTTTGGCAGGTCCGGTGAATTTCCAGATACTTTCGTCGACACCGGCAGTTTTAATAACACATCCATCGGGTGCAATGTTTCCTTTCAAAATTCCGAGACCACCATCTTTCGTATATGCATGTTCATAAGCGCGTATGCATCCGGCAACCCGGTCTGTATCTAACTCGGCATAATAGCTTTGCTGCGAACCCATTACCAGATTAAACCGGTGTGCCGGTGCACTTTTATATTTTTCTACCGCTTCGGCTGATACTGCTTTGCTGGTAATATCATATTTTTCAATAGCTTCACCCAATGTAAAACCATCTACACGATGTACAGATGTATTTAGTAAACCACCCTTGCTGAGCTCGGCAAGTATTCCGAGTATACCACCTGCACGGTTCACATCCTGAATGTGATATTTGGGTGAATTGGGAGCAACTTTACACAAGCAAGGCGTACGACGTGAAAGATTATCCATATCATCCATGGTCAGATCAACTTCTGCTTCGTGTGCTATGGCCAGAATATGAAGTACTGTATTGGTGGATCCTCCCATGGCAATATCCAAAGTCATGGCATTCAGGAAAGTATCACGTGTAGCAATGGAGCGCGGCAAAACAGTTTGGTCACCATCACGGTAGTATTTAAATGCATTTTCCACAATCAGTTTAGCTGCATCGATAAATAATTTTTCCCTGTTTGCATGTGTAGCCACAATGGTACCGTTCCCGGGCAATGCCAAACCCAGAGCTTCGTTCAGGCAATTCATAGAATTAGCGGTAAACATTCCCGAGCATGATCCACAGGTAGGACAAGCGGCATTTTCAATTTTTTGAACCTGTGCATCCGAAACATTTTCATCGGCCGATTGCACCATGGCATCAACTAAATCCAGTTGTTTTCCATCCAATTCTCCGGCTTCCATGGGTCCTCCCGATACAAAAACGGTAGGTATATTCAAACGCATGGCTGCCATTAGCATACCAGGAGTAATTTTATCGCAATTGCTTATGCACACCATGGCATCAGCCTTATGAGCATTAAGCATATATTCCACACTATCGGCAATCAGGTCGCGCGAAGGTAAAGAATAGAGCATGCCATCGTGCCCCATGGCGATTCCATCGTCTATAGCAATGGTATTAAATTCAGCGGCAAAGCAACCGAGTTTTTCGATTTCAGCTTTCACTTTCTGACCGATTTCATGCAGATGTACATGTCCCGGTACAAATTGTGTAAATGAATTAACTATAGCAATAATCGGTTTTCCCATTTGGGAGTCTGTCATGCCATTGGCACGCCACAACGAACGTGCTCCGGCCATCCTTCGACCAACTGTTGTGGTAGAACTACGTAATTCTATTTTCATATTCTTTTTATTTTAAGCTAAATAATTTCCTTTCTCTGTTTCGATTTTTTTTTAATCAAGAATCTTAGCAAACAGGGCAATTATTATTCGTTACTTATTAATTTCTAAATTTAGGAATAGTTGTTTAAAGAAAAAACCTTTCTCCGTTATGGTGAGAAAGGTTTTTGTGATTTTATATTTCACTTTACATTATACACGTAACCATCCTCAGCTTTGATTTTTGACCAAAAGGAGCACGACGAGTACGAGAATACTATAAATGCGATAAGATGTCATAATTATATTTTTTGTTTCCGATGCAAAGATAAGGCAAGAATTCGAATCGACAACTAATTTGGAAGAATAAAATCAATTATTTATTCATATTGTAAGATATTTGGCACTATTTTAATGAATAAATCATTTTTCAAGACTTTTAGAGCGTTTTCTATCGAACTTATGTTATATAAAAAAAGAAAGTATTCAATAGATAAACAGTACAAAGATAAAATATAAACACTATAAAATAGATAACGACAAAAATTTATGCTATTTTTGCAAGCAATTTTTACCCAATAATGACAAGAAAAACGTATCAATACCTCAATAATATCAATTCTCCGGTTGATTTAAAAGCTATACAAAAAGATAAGCTCAGCGTTGTATGCGACGAACTGAGACAATTCATCATTGACGAAGTTTCTAAAAATCCCGGACATTTGGGTTCCAGCCTTGGAGTGGTAGAAATCACTGTGGCTCTTCACTATGTATTTAATACACCCTACGACCGCATTGTGTGGGATGTGGGGCATCAGGCTTACGGACATAAAATACTTACCGGTCGCCGAAAAAGTTTTCACACCAATCGTCAGTTCAAGGGACTTTGTGGCTTTCCTTCACCCAAAGAAAGTGAATACGATGCTTTCGGTGTTGGACATGCTTCCACCTCTATTTCGGCTGCACTGGGTATGTCGGTAGCATCTTTACTAAAAGGGGAGAAAGAAAGGCATGTCGTGGCGGTTATTGGCGATGGTGCCATGACCGGAGGTTTGGCTTTCGAAGGATTGAATAACACCTCGATGGATAAAAACAACCTGTTGATAATTCTGAACGATAACCAAATGGCCATCGACCCCATTAAAGGCGGTTTTACGCAGTATTTAGTGGACATAACCACCTCTCAAACCTATAACAAAATTCGTTTCAAGGCTTACAATCTGCTAAAGAAATGGAATATTATTAACGATGACAAGAAAAAGAGAATAATCCGGTTTAATAATAGCATAAAAGCTACCATTACTCAACATCATAATATTTTCGAAGGCCTTGGAATCCGTTACTTTGGTCCCGTTGATGGTCACGATGTAGATGCATTGGTGCGGATATTATCGGACATAAAAGATTTTAAAGGTCCAAAGGTTCTGCATTGCATTACCAAAAAAGGAAAAGGTTACGAACCTGCCGAAAACTCCGTTACCGGTTGGCATGCACCCGGAAAATTTGACGTAGAAACCGGAAAAAGAACCATTTCACTTCAATGCTCTCCTACTCCTCTGCTTTTTCAGGAAGTTTTCGGAGCTACCTTGCTTGAATTAGCCCTTGAAAATGAAAAAATTGTAGCTATAACTCCGGCTATGCCAAGTGGTTGTTCTATGACTATTATGCAGGAAGAACTTCCTAAACGCGTTTTCGATGTAGGAATAGCCGAGGGTCATGCAGTCACTTTTTCAGCCGGATTAGCTAAAGAAGGGATGATTCCTTTTTGCAATGTCTATTCATCCTTTATGCAAAGGGCATACGATAATGTGATACATGATGTTGCTTTACAAGAGCTCAACGTAGTGATATGCCTTGATCGTGCGGGCATAGTAGGTGCCGACGGCGCCACGCATCAGGGACAGTTTGACCTGGCATATATGCGTTGTATTCCTCATCTCACTATTTCTGCCCCACGCAACGAAATCGAGTTGCGCAATTTAATGTTCACTGCTCAGCAACCAAACATGGGACCTTTTGTGATACGCTATCCCCGGGGAAAGGGTTATATAACCAATTGGAAAAAGCCGATGAAAGCCCTGCCAATAGGAAAAGGTGAATGTTTGAAAGAAGGAAAAGATCTGGCTGTGCTGACCATAGGTACTGTTGCCAACTGTGCACAAAAAGCTATCGATCAGATAGAAAAAGAGTACAACGTTTCGATTGCACACTACGATTTACGTTTTTTAAAACCCCTGGATCAAAGTTTAATGCATGAAGTTGGAAAAAAATTCGATCAGATACTTACTATTGAAGACGGTGTGATACAGGGAGGATTCGGGAGTGCTATTCTGGAATTCATGTCCGACAACGGCTATCTGGTTCATGTAAAACGAATAGGGCTACCCGACAGTTTCATCGAACATGGTACACCGGATGAACTTTACGCTATGCTTGGGCTCGATGTGGATGGAATTAAAAAAAGTATTTTAAATCAATTGAAGGTCGAAAGACATGAATTGCTCTAATTTAAAAACGAATTACACTAATTAAGAGAGAGAGTCCAATAAATAATATTAATTCTCTAAAAGTAACTCGTAATGAATATCTGTTTTCTAAATAATAAATACAATGAGAATAATTATTGCCGGTGCCGGCGAAGTAGGCACACATTTGGCCAAAATGTTGGCACGCGAAAATATGGAAATTACGTTGATGGACCAAGATCCATCCCGTCTGAAAGACATTGAAGCTAATTATGATTTATTAGCCCGTGAAGGTTCTCCCACATCCATTAATGATTTAACAGAAAACGGAGTGGAAAAAGTGGATTTATTTATAGCAGTTACGCCCTACGAAAGTGTTAATATGACGGCTTGTATGTTGGCCAACAATATGGGAGCCAAACGTACGTTGGCACGTATTGACAATTACGAATACATGCTCCCCAAAAACAAAGAATTTTTCAAGAAACTGGGTGTAGACTACCTGATTTATCCCGAAATGCTGGCAGCACAAGAAATTGCGGAATCGCTTAAAACAAGTTGGTTGCGTCAAAATCTGAGCTTTTGCAACAACGCCCTTATCCTTTTGGGAATAAAAGTGCGTGGTAACGCAGTGATAGTAAACCAGAAATTCAGTACCGGATTTTTCGAGCATGGCAGATACCGTGTTGTAGCTATCAACAGGAATAACAACACTATTATTCCAAAGGGTTCTGACGAAATCAGGGAAAACGACATCGTTTACTTTATCACTACCACTGAAAATTTTGATTTCGTACGACAACAGGCAGGGAAAGACGACAACCAAATTAAGAATGTAATGATGATGGGTGGCAGCCGTATAACCCAAAAGACCATACAATACTTACCACCTCATATGCATGTTAAGATCCTGGAACGTGACAAAGATAAAAGTTATGCCCTGGCTGAAAAGTTCAACAATTCGCTGATTATTAATTGCGATGGACGAAATCTGGAAGTATTAAAAGAAGAAGGCATACAGGAGATGGATGCATTCGTGGCAGTAACTGCCAACTCTGAAGCTAACATTCTGGCTTGCCTGGCTGCGAAACGCCTGGGAGTTAAGAAGACAGTAGCTGAGGTGGAAAACATAGACTACATTCTTCTTGCCGAAAGTATGGATATTGGCACAGTTATTAATAAAAAATTAATTGCAGCCAGTTACATTTACCAGCTTACGCTGGATGCCGATGTTTTAAATGTACGCAATTTAACTTCTGCAGATGCCGAGGTGGTTGAATTTGTAGCCAAAGTCGGTTCGAAAATTACCCGTTCGAAAATTAAAGATATCAATTTACCCGAAAATGTAAATATTGGCGGGATTGTAAGGGATGGTGTTGGGAGTATAGTAAACGGGATGACTGTAATTAATCCCGACGATCATGTAATTGTATTCTGTGTATCATCAGCCATACGCAAAATGGAAACATTTTTCAACTAATGAACAAAGGATTTAACATTCGGTTGGTACTACGAATGATGGGTAGTTTAGTGCTGATCGAAAGCATGATATTATTAGCTATCTGTTTAGTTCCGCTAATTTATGGTGAGGATGATGTATTATATTTTCTTTATTCATCGGGTATTTGCCTTATTTTCGGAGGATTGGGATTGTTTTTCGGAAGAAACCCGGCACCAACTATTGGCAAACGGGAAGGATCGGTCATAGTCACTTTCACCTGGATAATTTTCACCTTATTCGGGTTATTACCGTTTTGGTTAAGTGGAAGCATTCCTTCTTTTTCCGATGCTTTTTTTGAAACCATGTCCGGATTTACAACCACCGGAGCATCAATCCTGAACAACATTGAAGAGCTTTCGCACGGGATGTTGTTTTGGCGAAGTTTTACTCACTGGATAGGCGGTCTGGGGATTATTGTTATTTCGCTGGCTCTGCTACCTGTATTTGGAGTAAGTGGAACGCAGCTGTTTGCCGCCGAAAGTACTGGTCCAACGAAAGACAAGATACATCCGAAAATAAATGAAATAGCAAAACGCTTATTCCTGATTTATATTATACTAACTATTTCGGAAACCATTTTGCTCAGAATGGGGGGAATGAATTGGTTCGATGCACTCTGCCATTCTTTTTCAACCATAGCCACCGGTGGATTCTCGACCAAACAAGCCAGCATTGCATATTGGGATTCACCCTACATTCAATATATCATCATTCTTTTCATGATTCTTTCGGGTGTAAATTTCAGCCTGTATTACTTCGCTGTCACCAACAAACTGAACAAAATCCGTGAGAACGAAGAATTGCATTATTATCTGATTACACTCTTCTTTTTTGCTATTATCGTAGCCTTGTCGTTGATTGATTTTTCCAAAATTCAGTCTTTCCATACCATGGAACAAGCCTGGCGGGATGCTCTGTTTACCGTTTCTTCGCTAATGACAACCACCGGTTTTTGTACAGCAGATTATATGTTTTGGAAACCTCTCACCTGGGTTATTTTACTTTTAGTGATGTTAACCGGAGCGTCGGCAGGTTCCACCAGTGGCGGCATAAAAATGATTCGTATTGTTATTTCTGCCAAAGCCATCTATCATGAATTCAAACGGCTTATTCATCCCAATGCAGTAGTACCTGTCAGGTACAGCAAGCATTTAGTTCGTGAAGATATAGTTACACGAGTGTTGGCTTTCACCCTGCTCTATTTAGTGATAACGGCATTCGGCATACTAATTTTAGCAATTTCAGGGATGGGTTTTTTGGAATCAATTGGTGGTTTAATCACCTGTCTGGGTGGTGTAGGGCCAGGGTTAGGACTTGTTGGTCCAAGCGGTAATTTCGCCAATGTTCCCGAATTCAGCAAATGGTTTCTATCCTTTATCATGCTTATAGGAAGGTTGGAATTATTTACCGTTTTACTTCTATTTACACCGGCATTCTGGAAAAAATAAATCTAAGGCACAAATACATTGATTTTTTTTTAAGATCATTTTTAGCAATGCAAATCCGTTTAACAAAATTCTTTGTAGTTTCTGTCAGGCTAATATACCTATCGAAGTATTTTGATACTTTCTCTATGAAATAAATAAAATGCTAATTTTTCAAACAAATTGTTAAGTCACAGGGTGTCCTGTGACTTTTCGCATTTTTAACCATGTTAGAAACTCTGATTCACTACTTTAAAGTTTAAAGAGCAAAACTAAACACGTTCAAAATTGTTATTAAATAAAATGATTTTTTTTTAATTACTCTTGTTTACTGGGGCCAAAATACCGCAAAATGAAAAAGAGAACTTTTAGTTAGAAAATCCTTTTAAAAAAGCTAAAATCGAAAAGAATGATCTTAAAATTTACATTTTAATATTGAAGAATAAAGCATTCATCTAAGTTTTTACTACTTGAGAGTCCAAAACAGACACAAAAACCGGAATTTAAAAGTAACGAGAATGACACCAACTGAAAATTTAATTCATGAGCACGAAGCAATTAGAGTGATGTTAAGCATTATGAGTAAAATTGCAGAGAACATTAGAGACGAAAAAGAATTTGTGATTAAAGACATTTTGAAGATAGTCGGTTTTTTAAAAACATTTGCGGACAAATGCCATCACGGCAAAGAAGAAACAGCCCTGTTTCCTGCATTAGTTTTAGCCGGAATTTCAAATGAGAATGGGCCTATTGGAGTTATGCTTAAGGAACACGCCATTGGGAGAAAACATATCAACGAAATAAGTTCAGAAATCGAAAATTTCAAAGCAGGTCAGATATCCTCCAGCTATGTAATAGCTACCAGTTTGATAAACTATGTCAATCTATTACATAACCACATTCTGAAGGAAGAAAACATTCTATTTCCATTGGCAAATAAGGTCTTGACAGAAGATATACAAAAGGAGATTCTAAAAAAATTCAAAGAAACTGAGGGATTTGTTTTAAGTCATGGAGCCATGGAGCGCTACAATGATTTATTGGAACAATTAAAGAATAAATATTTAAGCTAATTTTACTTGTTGTTGTTCTGACTGACTTTGAAGATAAAATCAAAGAAAAAACAAGAAGTGGATTTCACGAAGCCTTTCATAAACCTCACTGAATTATTTATTAAAAAACAGCTGTAGGTTCTAACCAAATTTGAAGTAAAAAGATGAATCATAAACCCTCTTCAATATAAGCATTCTTATAAAATTCACTTTCAAAATTCAAAACCGATACCTCCGGTTCGTTAGGTTTTTCTTGTTTTATAGTCGACAAGGAACTTAAAAAAGAAATATTTGTATTTCTTTTTTATCTGATGCTTGTATATTAACAAAATGTTTGTATTTTTGACCCGTTAATTTCAAATCAAGAGTATTTTTTTTAAACAAAAAGAAGCCTCCGAAAACCCGAAAACAGCTTTCAACATAATGAATTAAGAATAAGAAAAGAAAGAAAGAGTAACTCATTAACCTACAGGATGTTATTGAAGCCAAAACAGCACAATCAAAATTTGGTTCTGATTGGAAATTAAGAAAAATGAAATTAGCAGATAAAAAAATAAAATCATGGGAATATTTTCAGCATTACTTGGAAACGCAGGCGAAGTTAGCCAGAGTGAAGTCCAGAAACAATTTGGACAGCTTTTCACAGATGGAGAAGAAATTGAGTTAGCCTTCAAGTTAATCAGGGATATGTTTATCTTCACTAACAAACGGCTAATATTAGTAGACAAACAGGGTATAACCAATAGTAAGACTGAGTACAAATCCATTTCATACAAAAGCATTTCAAGATTCAGTATTGAAACCGCCGGAACTTTTGATCTGGATGCTGAATTAAAAATTTGGATTTCGAGCGAACAAGAGCCAAGTATCGTTAAGCAATTCAACAAGTCGGTAAATGTATATGAAGTTCAAAAAGTTTTAGCACAACATGTATTATAACAAAAAGAGAGAAAAAATATGAAAAAAGTTATTTTAATATCCATTTTTTTTGTTTCAGCACTCTTCAATAGTTATTCCCAAACCAAACAGGAATCTATTAAAGAATTATTCCATATTATGCAACAAGACTCATTGATAGATAAAATGTTCTCTTCAATGATTCCTATGATGTTTAATCAAATGCAAAGTCAAATAAAAGACTCAACTTCAAGAAAACACTCTGAGGAAATGATGACTACAACTATGCAAACGGTCAAAGATATTTCAAAAAAGATGATAAATGAGGATATGGTTGTTTTATACGACAAATACTTTTCTCAAAATGAAATTAACGATTTTATTGCATTCTACAAAACTCCGTCTGCACAAAAATTCATTCATGTAACTCCCGATATTCAAAAAGAGTTAATGACGGTTATGATGCAAAAATACGTACCGGAAATTCAAAATGCAATGAAAGCTATACCTGCAGAGACAAAAAAAACCGAAAATAAACTATAAAATTTCTAATAAGTAATTGAAGAACAGACAGGGTAAGAGTTAATTTAGGAAACAGAACACACATTCAGTCCATATATAATTACTTCTTACAAAAAAAATTGTAAATTTATGATTGAACGAATTTTAAGAGTAAAGAATTGGCAACTCATTATAGTTTCTTTTGGAATGACATTCATAGTACAGATGACAATATTACATTTAAATGTTATCGGGAATGATCCATCCTTATTAATGAGTTTAATGCCAATTATTATGTCATTTTTTTTAGCTGGTTACTTTTGGTGCATATAAACGAATGCATGTATGATTGGCTGCAAACAAGATGGGAATAAAAAAGAAGGAAAATGCAGAACTCAGACATTTTGACTATCTGATTAATAACTATTTAATTCAAATTGGCTGCATCAAACTGGCTGAAACCATTTTTGTCTGTTGATTTTAAACAAACTACAGATTTTCAATATAACAACATAGAGCTGCAGAATAAAATTCAGTAGCTTCATTTTAAATATTCAACAAATAGATTCTGACTTCCAATTTGTAGAAGTTAAAAAAGGAATAAAAAATTCAACCTCTGAGAAAAAGAATATTTATTCCTAAATATTCTTTTTCTCTATCTTTTCAACTATCATTTTTCTCGCTTCAAAGAAAGGAACTGACTCCAGTTTATTTAAATAAATTCCAGGTGACTCCTAAAACAGACTGCATTTATTTACTGTTTCCAACCAGAATAATTTCAATAGATAAAGTAGTATATGAAAGTCTTAAAGTTAAGATTGAATTTAATACACTAATTTGAAGAATGTGAAAGAGATTTAGTCGTTCACTTAAAGAAAATCTAATTTACCCAATTCAACTTAAATCGGCACAGATAAGCGTACAACACACTGAACAAAGTAAAGTTGTTAAACGTTTCCACAATATACCCAAAACAGAAAAGACCGGGTAAAAAAAAACTTACAATGAATTTACAAATAAACACATACCAATATGGCGATCGACCTGAAGTCACCAGACCAGTACCGGAGTTTTATAAAGTTTTGGGAGAAGACGGAATTCGTAAGCTGGTAAGCAAACATTATGATTTACTAAGGGCAAGTTCAATTAAAGATTTATTTGCGAGTGATGACAGTGAATTTGAAAAGTCTAAACTTCATTCTTCAGATTTCATGATTCAAATTTGCGGAGGTCCCGATTATTTTAATCAACATAAAGGGAAACCCCAGTTAACAAAACGTCATGCACCATTTATCATAACTCCCGACTCGCGTCTGGTTTGGCTAAATTGTTATAAACAAGCCCTTTTAGAAACCGATGCCCCAGAGCACTTAATACTTTCATTTTGGAATTATATTAATGTCTTTTCCAATTGGATGGTGAATGCCCCTCAACCCGTAATTGAGCAAACGAATAAAGTTTGCAGTTCTGACGACACTTCACTCAATCAATCTAATGAAATTTGATATTTAAACAATTAGCACTGTAAATACCTGATTTTAGGTGCCTTTAAGACACATCAATATTTTTTCTAAGTACTTCCCTCCCACTACTAATTTAATTCATCTATTTAATCAAGCCCGAAAAAGAAATTGAATAAAAACAACTGATATCGGGTATTAAACAAGACACAAACTTAGTATGCAGAAACAGAAGCACACTTGCTTGATGAACATGCACTGTTTAATTAATTTCACATCGGTTGTTCCAACAATAACACTTGCGTTCTTGTTATATAATTGGATTTGAATATTAGAATTTACATTCTATAACTTCGTCAAAAGATTGGAGGAATTAATATGAAAAAGACTAAACCTTTGGTAATTACAATTAGCCGCCAGTTGGGTAGTGGAGGGTCATATATCGGCCAACAAATTGCAAAAAAAATGAATATTTTTTATGCAGACCGGGAAATTATACGTAAAGCAGCCAAACAACTTTCAATATTGGAAGAAAATTTAGAATCACGAGAGGAAAAAACACTTACCTTCTGGCAATCTTTCTTAAGAATTAATTCATTCGCTCCAGATGTATATGTTGCGCCCAAAACGACTGCTCCTACAGACCGTGAATTATTTGATGCTGAAGCCGAAATAATTGAGCATATTGCTAAAGAACGTTCAGCCATTATTATCGGCCGATGTGGCTTTCATATACTTCATGAATATCCCAATCACATTAGTATCTTCTTACATGGAAATAGCGCTTTTCGTAACAACCGAATCCAGAGGATGTATAATGTATCTAACGAGGTTGCAGCAAAAATGATTATTCAAAGTGACAAAGAAAGAGCCAATTATTGTAAGACTTTCACCGGTAAAGAATGGGCTGATGCCAGGAATTATGACATTTCTATCGACACCAGCAAAATGGATATTGATAAAACGGTAGAGTTGATTTTAAACTACCTAATGATTGTTGCAGAATTTGATACATCTTCGCCACAACTTTCGTAGCTTAGAAAAAAATCACACACATTGGTCAGGTCAAAGGCAAGATAAAAAAACATTTACTTCTTTCATTGTACAAACATGCAAATGAAGTGAAAACCTCCGACTCATAGTTATGCCTTATTCTTGTGTTTTTGCGGTTCCCAACAAAGGGAAATCGAATTGAATAATAGCAATAGCCGAAATTGAAACACAATTGGGCTATTACATTTTATATTTGGCATATCAATCTATTTAAAAGAGTTATTAAAGATGCCCGATTTAACTTTGAATTTATCAAATCGTATTTGTCTGCCCATTTCCCAATTCCGTCTTTCTTTGTATCTTTGCATACAAAATTGCAATTAACAAATAGTAAATAATAAATTAAATATAAAATGGCCGACGAAAAAAAAGTTATTTTCTCGATGGTGGGAGTCAGCAAGGCTTTTTCACCTCAAAAAAAAGTACTAAACAACATCTACCTTTCTTTTTTCTATGGTGCTAAAATTGGTATTATTGGACTGAATGGCTCCGGTAAATCTACTCTGCTGAAAATCATAGCCGGTATAGAAAAAACCTTCGATGGAGAAGTTGTTTTTTCACCCGGTTACTCGGTGGGTTTTTTGGAACAAGAGCCACACTTGGACCCGAATAAAACCGTAAAAGAAATAGTGCAGGAAGGTGTACAGGAAGTGGTAGATATGTTGGCCGAATACGAACGCATCAACGAACAATTTGCCGAACCCGATGCTGATTTCGACAAGCTCATAGCCCGCCAGGGCGAATTGCAGGAATTACTGGACCATGCAGATGCATGGAATCTGGACAACAAACTGGAACGCGCCATGGATGCCTTACGTTGTCCACCCGAAGAGGCATTGGTTTCTGTACTTTCGGGTGGTGAACGTCGTCGCGTGGCATTGTGCCGTCTGTTGCTTCGTCAACCGGACATTCTGTTGCTGGACGAACCTACCAATCACCTGGACGCTGAATCGGTGGAATGGCTGGAGCATTACCTGCAACAATATGCAGGAACAGTGATTGCTATTACTCACGACCGTTACTTCCTCGACAATGTTTCGGGTTGGATACTTGAACTCGACCGCGGTGAAGGAATTCCTTGGAAAGGAAATTATACTTCGTGGTTAGAACAAAAAACTACGCGTATGGCCGGCGAAGAGAAACAAGCCAGTAAACGCCGCAAAACTCTTGAGCGTGAACTGGAATGGGTACGTATGGCTCCCAAAGCACGTCATGCCAAAGGGAAAGCACGTCTGGAAGCCTACGATCGTTTAATCAATGAAGATCAAAAAGACAAGGAAGAAGCATTGGAAATATTCATACCCAATGGTCCACGCCTTGGTAACAAAGTGGTGGAAGCCATCGGTGTAGCCAAAGGGTACGGCGACAGATTATTATTCGAAAACCTGAACTTCATGCTTCCTCCCAACGGAATTGTGGGCATTATCGGCCCCAATGGCGCAGGTAAGACAACCCTTTTCCGCTTGATGATGGAACTGGAAAAGGCCGACAAAGGGACTTTCGAAGTAGGTGAAACAGTAAAGATTGGTTACGTAGATCAAAGTCATGCTGATATTGATCCGGATAAAACAGTTTACCAGGTGGTTTCCGGAGGTACGGATTTTATCAAAGTGGGTGGAAAAGAAATTAATGCACGGGCGTATCTGTCCCGTTTCAACTTCGCTGGTGGCGATCAGGAAAAATTATGCGGGATACTATCGGGTGGGGAACGGAATCGCCTTCATCTGGCCATCACGCTCAAATCGGAAGCCAACGTGCTGCTCCTCGACGAACCTACCAATGATATTGACGTAAACACGCTACGGGCATTGGAAGAAGGTCTGGAAGCATTTGCAGGTTGCGCAGTAGTTATTTCGCACGACCGTTGGTTCCTCGACCGAATTTGTACACACATTATTGCCTTCGAAGGCAATTCGGAGATATTTGTATTCGAAGGTTCGTATTCAGAATATGAAGAAAACAAGAAATTACGTCTTGGCGATGAAGCACCAAAACGTCTTCGTTATAAAAAATTAATGGTGTAATCAACCAATCCATCAATAAAAAATGCGCTCCCCTGAATAATTAGGTGAAGCGCATTTTTTTTTGATTTCAAATTATTGGAAACTATCCATTTTTCAACTGTCTACTGATTTACATTCCGTCTTCAATATTCCATACAAATGCCCGGATACCCATCAATTCGGATGTTCCATCCAGAACACGTAGTTCATCAAGAATTGGCTTCACCTTTTCATCGTCAACCACAGTGATAATGGCCGTATTCAATGATGGCCATGCATGGCTTCCGAAATGAGGTTCACCGGTCTTACTACCACGACCAGTTACGGCCTCCCACCCGGTAAATCCACGCACATGATTAAGTGTCAGGATAGTCTGTATTTGTTCGTAATATGCCTGGTCGAATGATATAAATATTGATTTCATTGTTTCTACGTTTATAATTTTAATATTGACTCACGAACAAATTATTGTCCCAATTCTTTTAGTAATGCCTGTTTTTTATTCTTACGATGCCTGCGTTTCACTCCGCTGGCAGCAAAAAGAGTATATAGAGTAGGAATAACAACCAATGTCAGAATGGTTGATACTGTTAAACCACCGATTACAGTAACAGCCATTGGCTTCCACATTTCAGAACCTTGTCCGGTGCTTACGGCTAATGGCAACATACCCAGAATGGTAGTCAAAGTAGTCATCAATACCGGTCGTATGCGCGATTTACCTCCCGCAACAACAGCACGGATAATACCAAAACCACGTTCACGGTTTAGATTGATATAATCCACCATTACAATACCGTTCTTCACTACTATACCTACTAACATAATCACTCCCACAAATGTCATTACATTGAATGTAGTCCCGGAAATCCATAAGGCCAGAACCACACCGGAAATACCAAACGGAATGGAGAACATGATAATGAACGGATATGTCACCGATTCAAATTGTGAAGCCATAACTACAAATACCAACAAAATAATGATCATAAGCAAAGAACCCAGGTCACCAAACGATTCCTGCTGATCTTTGAACGATCCGGCAATGGTAGTTGTAATTTCCGATGGAATATCAATCTTTTTAAGTTCCGCATTGATATCTGTCACGGCTTTATCCAGGGTTGTTCCAGAAACTGTCGACGAAACGGTGATGATCCGCTGCCGGTTTTTACGTTCGATGGTAGGCGGAGTGAATCGTTCCACTACAGTACCTAAATCTTTCAAACGGATTGCCTGACCCGCACTATTGTAAATCATAATATTTTCAATGGCTTCGATCGACTGACGGTATTCGGGAGCATAACCTACTACTATTGAATATTCTTCGCCGCCCTCCCGGTAGAGTGACGCAATGACACCATTGATCCTATTTCTAAGATAATTGGAAGCCGTGCTGATATTTAAACCGTTTAAAGCCAGTTTTTGCCTGTCGAAATCAACCTGATACTCCGGTGTATATTCTTCACGACTGACTTTTGAATTTACCAGACCGGGAACTTTAGCCAAACGTTTTAATAATTCGGCCGCCACTTTGTCAGTCTTATCAAAATCGTAACCGTAAATTTCAACATCGAGGGTCGATTGACCACCCATGGAACCCATACCACCCCCTGCATTAACATCCAATTTACTAATTTCAGGAACCCGTTGAATATCATTACGTATACTATCACACAATCCAAATGAAGAAAGTTTACGTTCGGCCAATGGAATTAATTTTATGGTAAAAGAACCAATATTACTTGCATTTTTACTAAATAACGACCCAAATACATTTTTACTGCTCGCCTGCCCAACACTAAAATTAATCATTTCGATTTCAGGATATTTCTTTTTCCATTCTGTATTGAGTTTCATACAGACTTCCTTCGTTAATTCCATTCTTGTTCCAATTGGCATTTCTATCGTTGCAGATATCATACCGCTGTCTTGTGCCGGAAAATTTTCGGTACCAACCCAACCGACAATAGCTGGAATCAAACTTAAAAAGAAAAATACAGTTGCATAAAGCATTACGCTCTTTTTATGACGAACAGCCCAATTAACCAACACGGCATATTTTTCATCCAACTTATCCAGAAAACGTTCAATAGGCCCATAAAAGTAATTAAAACTTTTGCTGCGTTTTGGATCGAGTTTTAATAACTGAGATGACAACATAGGTGTTAAAGTCAACGCACAAATCATGGATACGGTTATAATAATACTAACCATCCAACCAAGTTGCGAGAACATTACACCTGCCATACCCGAGACCATGGTTAGTGGAAGAAATACAGCAATAATAGTCAGTGTAGAAGCAACAATAGACAGACCCACTTCATTGGTCCCGTTTACCGCTGCGGTTTTAGGTCGGCTACCCCGTTCAATATGCGTAGTGATATTCTCCAGTACCACAATGGCATCATCCACTACCATCCCTATAGCCAGAGATAAGGAACTTAGCGAAATGATATTCAACGTTCCACCGGTCAGAGCCAAATAAATAAATGCCGAGATTAAGGATATCGGAATCGTTAAGATAATAATAACCGTTGCACGCCATCGACCCAGGAAAAACAAAACAACTATCATTACAAACAGAAGTGCATATATTACCGTTTCAGCCAAACTATTAATAGTCTGCACGATATTATCCGAAGTATCCATAATAACGCTAAGTTTCACATCCGAAGGGAGGTTATTCTGGATTTCGGGCAACATTTTTTTTACTTCTTCTGCTATCTGAACCGTATTTGCTCCCGATTGTTTCTGAACAACGATAGCGGCACCCTGTATGCCGTTTACAAAACTTTCCTGTACCCGCTCCTCTTGTTTATCGCTTACTAAGGCAACATCGGATAGCAATACAATTTTACCGTTGTAATTTCCAACCACTATATTATTCAATTCTGAAGGATCTTTAAATTCACCTTGTACACGCAAAGCATAAGTATCGCTACCAACATCCATAGAACCTGCCGGTGTATTCACATTTTCCATACGAATAGACTGCGCAATGGCCTCAATAGTCAGGTGGTAAGCTTCGAGTCTAACCGGATCGACATGAACCTGAATCTCACGTTGCGGAGCACCGGTGATAGAAACAGAACCCACTCCGTTAATACGTGCCAAAGGATTAGACACATTTTCGTCCAGAATTTTATAAAGTGCCGGTAAGCTCTGATTGGCAGTAGCCGAAAGCATTATGACCGGAATCATATCTGTACTCAGTTTGAAAATAATCGGGTCACCGGTACCGGTGGGCATAACTGATTTTACTAAATCCAGCTTATTACGTACATCATTGGTTATTACCTCTATATCCTCACCGTACTCAAACTCCATGGTAATAATTGACCGGTTCTCTTTTGAAGTCGATTTTATATTTTTCAGATTGGAAACCGTATTCAAAGAACTCTCCAGTGGGCGGGTTACATTTGTTTCAACATCCGAAGCACTGGCACCATTATAAGTTGTCATAACCAGAATGGTGTTCATTTCTATTTTCGGCAACAAATCAATCGGTAATTTATTGTAAGAGAAAATCCCTAAAATTACAACCGCGATAAATATTATCGAAGTCATAACTGGTTTTCTCACCGAACTTTCGTATAAACTCATAATTATTTAATTTACAATTATATTATTTACAATTTACTATTTTAAACGGAAATAGTGGTTAATGGGAAGATACTTTTCTCATCCAACTTTACCAATTAACTAATCAACTAATTAACCAATCAACTACTTAACCACTTTAACTTCTATACCATCAGCCAACTTTGACTGACCGGCCACTACAACTTGTTCACCAACGGACAAACCAGAAAGAATTTCGAAATCTGCTTTATCTCTACGACCTACTTCTACCTGCTTAAATTGAACCTTACCATCTGCGTAAACATAAACAAATTTTGCTCCAGAGCCGGTTTGTTTCACGATAGCCTGATCGGAAACAACTATGCGTTTTGCTTTCCCAAATTCCATAGTCACGCGACCAAACATACCCGGACGCACTTTATTGTTGTTATTGGCCATTCGTATTTCTACGTCGAATGAACGAGTTTGTTCATCAATAGTCGGATATATCAGGTTTACTTTTCCCTGGAAAGATTCGTCTTTAAAAACATCGAATTTGACATTAATAGGCATACCTATTTTAACTTGAGAATAATATGATTCAGAAACATTTATAATCAATTTAACCGGATTGATTTGCATAACAGTCAAAACAGGCTGTTGTCCTGAATACATATCACCATTATCATAATTACGGGCAGTAACCACACCACTAATAGGGCTCCTTAAAAATGTATTTTCTGATAGATTTTTAAGATTAGTTTGCGCTACATCCATTTGCAGTTTGGCATTATCCAATTCCTGTTGCGAAGCACCTCCTACATTGAATAATTCTTGGGTCCGTTTGTACATTCGTTTGAAGTTATCAATTTGTGTTTCGGAATTCGATAAATTGGCCACATCCATTTGTACCAGTTTTTGCCCTTTACTAACGCGCGCACCAACTTCTACCAAGATCTGACGAATTCGTCCGGGAGCCGATGGAGCAATACTGTTTTTCACCTGTGGTTTTACCGTTGCAGTCAAAGCATAAGTTTGCTCCACTTCGCGTTGAGATACCTGTTGTATGCGAACATTTGGGATTTCAGCTACTACTTTAGCATCCTTTTTTTCGGATTTTCCGCACGATGTCATTCCGAAAACAAGAGTACAAGCCGCGATGACAACTAATTTCAATCGTTTCATTTGTATGATTATTTGATTAATGATATTGTTTCTTAATTTTAAATTTAGAATTATTTTTGAGCATCTTTACCCAACAATTTTTCCAAATCAGATTTTGCCGTCAGGTATTCGAAAATAGATTGATTATATGATAAACCGGCCTGAATGTAAGATAATTCAGAATTAGCAAAATCCAGATAAGTTCCAGAACCTACTTCATATCTTTTCTGTGAAATCATAACGGCCTTTTCGGCCTGACGCAACCCTTCTTTGTTGGACACAATTTTTTCCATCGCCTTTTTAATATTATCCAGATAGGTAATGGTCTGAAATTCAAGACTACGTTGAAGATTTTGGCGTTGATATTGCATTTCATCCAGTTGAATCTGAATTTGTTTTTGTTTGTATATCCTGGATCCACCCTGGAAGATGGGAACAGAAAGAACTAATCCAGCCGTAGAGGCAGGAAACCACCGATAAGAAGAAAGAGCTACCTCATCATTCGCCATAGCCATATACTGATAGTTAAAACTGGCTGATAGAGTGGGCCACCAGGTCGATTTTTGAAGTTTTAATGTATGACTTAACTGTTTGGCTTTAATATCAAATTGATTCATTTCGGTATTTGATTTTAAAATTGTGGTATCGATAGATAATACATCACCATACATATTTGCTTCGAAATCGGCTAAACTGCCTTCCACTTTCAGACCCATGAACATATCTACACCCATAAGCATTTTTAATTGTAATTTACTTAAATTCACAGCACTTTGAGCCGACACCACATTGGAATTTACGTTCCGGACTTGAACATCGGCTCTTATCCATTCATATTCCGAAACGGTCCCCTGTTTGTATTTATTTTGGACAATACGGGCATTTTCAACTGTATTATCGTAACTGCGTTTTAATACGTTATAAGAGTCCTGAGCCATTAAAATGGCATAATAAGCTTTAGTAACCTGATTAATCAAGGACTGTTTCGACGAGCGGGCCGATTCAAGTACTAATTGTGCATCCAATTCTGTCATCTCTATGGATGCCCAAAGAGAAGGTGCAATTAATGGTAAAGTGGCAGAGATACCCGCATTAAAGGTATTATCCTGTCCTACTTCAAACCCATTCGGATTTGAGGGAACTCCGGGAATATCAAAAAACATTTTTTGTTTTTGAACAGCTCTGGAATAAGAACCGGAAGCTGAAACTGTTGGGAATAAACCTGCAATTTTCTCCTTCTTCGAGTAATCAACCCGAATTATTTCCTTATCAGCTATTTTTATGGTTGGACTTTCGCTTAGCGCTATTTCAAGAGCTTTGGAAAGCGATATGGCGAGCGTGTCTTGAGCATTTAGCATAACAGATGGCGACAGACATATTATTGCCATCAAAACTGCTATTTTTATATTAAACTTTTTCTCCATCATTTATTCATGAAATTAGTAATATTAATCGTTTATTTATCTTTAATTTATTGTTTTTAATACAGGACGAAATTAATTGAATTCGCAATATAAATTAGCATGTAAATCGTTGAGCAGGCTTTATTTCCCGATGAAAGGACGAAATATGAAGGGAAAGTTATTAACAGGACTTAAAAAAAAGATTTCTTTGAAATATGTAGGGAATATGCATCCGTTCAGTTTGTATTACTATCTGTCTGCCATTCTGCAGCTTACTCCAGTTTAGCATATTTCTCCATATATTTTAGCCCATTCTCATTTGCAATTAGATGAATCATTAAATCGAAGAAAAAATCAACTAAACGTTTCTTCGAATATTTTTTGGAAGACAATTTCATTTGCTCAAAAGTCTGTCTTATTTGCATTGAATGAAAAAGCGAAATCAGCTCTATATCCAAATCATTTCGATAGAAACCTTCTGTTATTCCCTGGCGCAGATTCTTTTCAAACCCTTGCCTCATTTCTTCATTCTTTATTAATTCGTGCTTTTCGAAAACCTTGGGATAGTACTTCTCCAAGTCATAACACAAAGGTGGAGATTCTTTTTCCAATTCTTTTTTTAATTCTTTAATAAAAATAATTAAAGAATCTATCGCATTCGTCTTTTTAAACAGCTTATTGAACTTCTCTAAATTAATATTTTCTTGATACGTCAGTACAACATCTACTAAATCTTCTTTTTGAGCAAAATGGACATAAAAGGTTTTTTTAGACATGTGCAGTTCAGCACAAACATCATCGACAGAGACACTTCGAATGCCAAACTGCAGAAACAAACTGTTGGCTGCTTGGACAATTTTCTCGTATTGTGTTTCCATATATAATAAAATATCTTCATATTTAAATAATAAAATAATGCATGCAAAATTAATAAAAAATATCTAATATTTTACCGAATAGAGAGTAAAAACTTCACCAAAACAGCCTACAGGTCTATTAGGGTGCCACTTACGCACATCAGGGAGGAAACTTTAGAATAATAAAAGTTTCTGCGTTTCCTTTCGTCGCAAAAAAAAACCTTGAAAAGATTTTCAAGGTTTTCTAATCCAACAAATTTATAGTTTACTTATTTCTTAATTTTTTACTCACAACAGACTTATCTGTATACTTAGCAGCATTTCGATTCATGTAACGATTAGCATAACCATAGCCATAACTGGAAGCTTCATCTGTGCCATTTAAAACAACAGCCATATTATTCAACCTTTTATTTTCGTAAACATCATTGATGAAACTACAGGCATCACGAGGGGTATAATTTTGACGGGAAACATAAATGCTATTATCAACCAACCTGTTTAACAAATAGGTATCAGAAACTACGCCCAGAGGAGCAGAATCTATAACAATATAATCAAATTCCTTTCTTAGGTCGGCAATCAGCTCATCCAATCTGTCGCTCATCAACAATTCAGCTGGGTTAGGAGGTACGGGGCCGGCAGGTATAATGCTTAAATATGGATGTAAATCGGAAGGTATAATTATATCACTTAATTTATAATGCAAATCCGACAAAAACATGGTAATCCCATTTTCTTTGGAGATATTCATATAATCACCCAACATAGGATTTCGAATATCCAACCCCACTAAAACAACTTTCTTTTTCATTAAGGCAAATGACATAGCCATATTAATAGCTGTAAAAGTCTTTCCTTCACCACTCATACTTGAAGTTACCAAAATCACTGGCGAATCTTTACCCGTAAGCATAAATTGCAAATTCGTCCTTACCAACCTAAACATTTCGACGATTGGTGTCGTTTTTCCATCTCTAACAACTATTGGGTTAGTTTCTTTACTCAAACAGATAGAGCCTAAGAATGGTACTCTTACTAATTTCTGGTATTCTTTCTTGTCCAATATTTTATTATTAAGCAAATCCATCAGATAGATGATAACTATGGGAAACACTACACCCAACATGATAGCTAAAAGAAATATTATCATGCGTTTTGGAGAAACAGGCGCTATAGACGTAAAAGCATAATCAACAGTTTTAGCAGAAGGAATGGTACTAGCCAGGCTTAGTGCATTTTCTTCCCTCTTTTGCAGCAAGAACAAGTAAAGATTTGATTTAATTTCTTGTTGCCTCTTAATTTCTAAAAATTGGCGCTCTTGTGTTGGTACAGCTTTTATTTTCGAAGTAAATTGCTGATTTTTACCTAAAGCATCTCTTTTTGATATTTTAAGGCCTTCTTTAATACTTCCAATGCTGGTAATAATGCTTGATCGGGTTTGTTTTAATTGTTGCTCCATTTGCATTATTACCGGGTTTGCATCATTTGTAGTTCGCTTCAGTTTCATGCGCTCCAATAATGCTTTGTTGTATTCTTGCATTAAATCGAGCAAGGATTGATCCTCAAGACCCAAATTCGCAGGTACCAGATTATATTGATTCCGGTTATCTTTTACATAGGTTTCTATATAACCAACCAGATTCAGTTGTGTTTCGATTTCGGCTAACTTCTTATCGTATTCACTGGAAGATTTTAAGAATATATCGGCTTCCGAAGTAATATCAGTTAGTTGATTTTCTTTTTTATAACTCTCAACATTCAACTCCACATCCAACAGCTCGGTACTAATAAGTTTAAGCCTGTCTTCAATAAAATCGGCTGTATTGCTGGCTATCATATTCTTATCAATAATAGCATCCTGGTTGTAAAGCTCAGTCAATTTATTTAACACAACTTCAGCCTTTTTCGGATTCTCGGATATAACTGAAATAGCAATCGCATTTGATTTCTTGTTGACAGAACCTACCTTCACTGAAGTACAATAGCGTTCAGTAAGGCTTCGTAAAGGATATGAAATTATCCTATACTTAATGCCCTTATTTAAAGGCACATTAAGTTGTATTTTTAAAATGCCCGCAGGTGTTTTCAATGATTTATTAAGATCAGTAACCACATATTTTTCAGAAATATTAGCAGAAGAAAAATCGATTTCATAACCCTGATCAGTCCGTTCGAGCTCTAATTGAACTGGATTTTTGATAGAATCATAAAAAGAAAAAGGGACGATCAATTTCATCGGTATTTTAGGATACAGCTCTTCATATCTAAGTCCTGCCTGAACAAAATATTCGGTTTCAATACCAAGCGACTCAATAACATTTCGCATGATAGATTTGGAGGTCAACACCTGAATTTCATCTTCTACCTCCTTGGATGATGAGCTCGAAATCCCCATTCCCTCTAAACTCGACATATCCAAAAGTCCGCTCGTGGAAGCATCTTTTCGAAGTAAAATAGTAGTTTGAACCTGATATTGAGTATTGGTTGTTTTCAAATAAAAAAAAGCAATTCCAAAACACAAGACTACAGATATCAGAAACCAATACCATCTGCTCAAGTATTTTAAAAGTATTTCTCTTAAATTAAAAACTTCGTTATTCGAAGCATTTTTGTTGGCAGTATTATTTTCCATAAAATAGGTTTTAATATTTATTTAAAAACAGAGCAGTTAAAGTTGAAAAAGAAACTAATCTAATTCTGAATATCTAGTTTATCTACTTAATGAATAGATTACAGTTATTAAAGTTGCCATGGTTGAAATAGATGACAAATAGAGTGAGATGTTTTGTGAGGCTATAGATTTCTCCTTATTTGGTTCTACATATATAACATCATTTTGCTGTAAGTAAAAATAAGGCGACCTGAAAGCCTCGTCCGTATTGAGATTCAATCTTACAAATTCAAGTTTCCCATTATTTTCACGGGTTATCAACACATTATTTCTCATTCCATAAATCGTCATATCGCCTGCAAGTCCCAAGGCATCTAAAATGGTCACACGCTCATTGCTTATTGAATATTGACCAGGCCGTGCAACTTCTCCCAAAACAGTTATCTGGTAATTCATAAATTGAATCATAACTATAGAGTTTTGCAAGTAAGGAACTAATTTTTCACTAATAAATTTGATGGCTTCCGATTTTGTTAATCCGGCTAAATTCATTTGACCTATAATTGGGAAATTAATTTCCCCGTTAATATCCACTAAATAAGCCTGAAGACTTGGAGCTGCATACAATTGTTTGGTACCGGGAGATGCGTATGATACCAGCGGAAGATTAAACGGGGCAACAGCCTCGGGGTCCAAACCCATAACAGTTATTGACAACATATCACCGGCGCATATTCGGGCTTCATGTATCGTTTTAAAGCTTTTGTTGATCGATTCTGCAGAATTGGAATCAACGCCAGAAAAGTACGCGATTTTTTTTTGCGAAGTACATCCTACTAAAATCAGAACAGATGCAAGAAACAGGAAGAAACAAAATCTTTTCATGTTAACAATATTTGGTTATAAATTGGTGAGAAGCTGAGATTTCGATACTACCTCATAATAGTAATATTACCCATTATCAATTATTTACTACATTTTCCGACACAATTGGCTGCAAAATTACTCAAAACCTGAACGATGTGCAAATATTACCGTAGTAATGATAAAAAAAACATAAAATATTTAGTACATTTGCAATTGTATTGAATTCTATTCGTTTTTTTTCAGCCAAGTAAAGAATCTCAATAAAAAAAAGTCGAATTTCGCAAAGTGCGATTACGAATCAAGATGCAAATGGATACTGAACGAAAAAAACTAATATTTAGTATATCGATGTGTTCCTTTTCAGTAAAATCAAACAGCAAAACAAAATAAAAGTTCAATTATACTATAATTACACAAAAGCAAATGAATACAAAAGAATACATTTCTATTCATAGAGACAGATTTATTGAGGAACTTTTCAGTTTAATCCGGATTCCAAGTGTCAGTGCACACAGCCATCGCCAACCGGAGATTAAACAATGCTCCGAACAATGGAAAAAATTATTATTGGAAGCAGGAGCCGACCATGCTGAGATCCTTACCACCAAGGGAAATCCGGTGGTTTTTGCCACCAAAACGACCGACCCCTCAGCCCCTACTGTATTGGTATATGGCCATTACGACGTTATGCCTGCAGAGCCGTTGGAGCTTTGGAAATCGAGCCCATTTGAGCCAGAAATTCGTGATGGAAAAATTTTTGCACGCGGGGCCGATGACGATAAAGGGCAATCGTTTATGCATGCAAAAGCATTTGAATATTTAGTAAAAAGCAATCAATTAAAATGCAATGTTAAATTTTTGATAGAAGGGGAAGAAGAAATTGGGTCACCCAGTTTAGACGCCTTTTGTATGGAAAATAAGGAAATGCTTCAATGCGACACCATTTTGGTTTCAGATACCAGCATGCTTTCGGCTGACAAGCCAAGTATTACTACCGGATTGCGCGGACTAGCCTACTGGCAAATAGAAGTCACTTGTGCATCGCGCGATTTACATTCGGGCATATTTGGTGGTGCCGTAGCGAATCCAATCACTGAATTAACTAAAATTTTGGCTCAACTAACCAACGAAGATGGAAAAATCACGATTCCACATTTTTACGATGAGGTTGTAGACGTTTCACCAGAAGAACGGGAACTGATAGCTCATATCCCTTTTGACGAAGAAGAATACAAAAATGACTTAAATATAAAAGAGCTACATGGAGAAAAAGGTTATAGCACCATTGAACGCACTGGCATTCGTCCTGCATTAGACATTTGCGGCATTTGGGGAGGATATACTGGCGAGGGTACGAAAACAGTTCTGCCGTCAAAAGCATTCGCAAAACTTTCTGCCCGTTTAGTCCCGAATCAGAAATACGAAGAAATAGCAGTATTGGTTGCTGAATATTTGAATCAGATTGCCCCCGAGCATATTGATATAAAGGTGGAATCACTTCATGGAGCTCAAAGTTATGTTTGCCCAATAAACTCAACAACATACAAAGCCGCAGAAAAAGCTTATACGACAGTTTTCGGAAAAAGGCCATTGCCAGTTAGACGAGGAGGAAGTATTGGTGTCATTCCCGTTTTTGAAAGAATTTTGAATGTTAAACCTATTCTTATGGGATTTGGATTAGAATCGGATGCCATCCATTCGCCAAATGAAAATTTCCCTTTAGATTTATTTTCTAAAGGCATTGAAACAATTGTGGAATTTTACCGGGAAATATGCAGTACAAAATAAAGATTTTCAGTAAAACAATCAATTGTACATCAACCGAGTAGTTCATCAAACACAGTATATCAACAACTTACAGTTACATACTAAATATTTAATTTTTTTTCAGAAAAATTCTTCACAAAATGTTTTGTTATTTCGGAATAATGCACTATATTTATTGCACTAAAATATCACAGTTTTACAAACAATTCTAATACATAATGACATGACGAAAACGATAACATTCAACGAACTACGGAGAGTGAAGGATGCACTTCCAAGCGGTAGTATGACCAAAATCGCCGAAGAACTTGGTCTGGAAAAAGAAACAGTGCGTAATTATTTCGGTGGACATAACTACAGAGATGGACAAAGTTGTGGAGTTCATATCGAACCGGGACCTGATGGTGGTTTGGTAATGTTAGATGATACCCAGATTCTTGATTTGGCTCTTCATTTATTAGAAAAAGAAAAAGCGTAATTTAGGACTAAAAAAAATAGTAAGAAAGCAGTGGCAATATTTCTCACTGCTTTTTTTTATGACCCTCTGTCAAGGAAAACAAAATATATTAAAATAATTCACTCAAATACTCACAGCATTAGTTATGAAAAAATCTTCAGCTTGTTTATATTGCCAACGTAATGAATTACAAAAAAGCTTAATGATACAAATTTGTGATTTAAGTACATCTACTCTCTTTTTATTTAAAGAACAAAGCTATCCCGGACGTTGTGTAGTTGCCTATAAAGACCACGTGAAAGAGCTTTTCGAATTATCGGAATCCGACCGGAATGCCTTTATGGCGGATGTTTGTCAGGCAGCCGCAGCAATTCAAAAAGCATTTTCACCGGCCAAAATCAATTACGGCGCTTTTTCTGACAAATTGCCTCACCTGCATTTTCATATTGCACCAAAATACGAAGGAGGACTAAATTATGGAGGTACTTTTGAAATGAACCCACAAGCTGTGTATCTGACTGATGCAGAATATGCAGAAACTATAGAAAAGATTGTTAAAGCACTATAACGACCTATTGAACACACATTCAAAAGACATTTACACAGATCATTTTGTTTCATAAAATGATCTGTGTAAATGTCTTCTTTAATTTTTCAGTTTTCTATACTTTTTTAGCAGGTAAAAAAAGTATAACTTTGCAACCAAAACACTTTAATAAATACCCAATGATTCTCCCCGAAGCCTTCATTGAAAGGACAAAAGCTATCTTAGGAAATGAATTTTCAGCATTGAAAAATGCATTGGAAAGCGATCCTATTACAAGCATTCGAGTGAACAACAAAATGGACTACCACCCTTCCGACGAAAGTGTTGACTGGTGTGAAAAAGGATTTTACCTGGAAAAAAGGCCACTTTTCACGGCTGACCCACTTTTTCATGCAGGGATTTACTATGTGCAGGAAGCAAGTTCAATGTTTTTATACCAGGCAATAAAACAGCACTTTGCAGATGCTCAAACCGTGCTGGATTTATGCGCAGCTCCTGGTGGAAAATCAACTCTACTCACGCAAGTACTGCCTGAAAGTTCCTTGCTGGTAAGCAACGAAATCATACATTCCCGGGCTTACATTTTAGCAGAAAACCTCATTAAATGGGGGAATCCAAATGTAGTTGTTACGAATAACGATCCTAAAGATTTTGCATCTATACCTGGCTTTTTTGACGCAATGGTGGTGGATGCACCCTGTTCGGGTGAAGGAATGTTCAGGAAAACTGCAGGTGCCATACAGGAGTGGTCGGAACATAATGTAATGTTGTGTGCAAAACGTCAGCGCGAAATACTTACAGCGGCATGGGATTCTTTAAAAACCGATGGCATTTTGGTTTACAGTACCTGTACTTTCAACCGGGAAGAGAACGAAGAAAATGTTCAATGGATATGTCAGGAATTGGGCGCCGAATTATTAAGAATTGATTTACAGGGGAATAAGGACATTACTGTCAGCGATTTCGGTTATCGGTTCTACCCCCATAAAACCAAAGGAGAAGGATTTTTCTTGTCCGTTTTACGAAAAAGCTCCTCACCCGACCGGTTACATAAGAATAGAGCCGATAACAAAAGATCAGCAAAACCAGTTAATAAAACCATTATTCCTCCGTTATCACTACTGGAACCGGAACGGTGGGTTATTGTTCCGGAAAATAACCTGATCAAGGCTTTTGACAAAAATAGATTGACCGATTTTTTACTGCTACATAAAGAGTTAAAATGCATGCATTCGGGCATTTTATTAGGTGAGTTAAAAGGCACCGACTTTATTCCGGCAACCTGCGTTGCATTGTCGAAAAAGTTTGACAAGAAAACAGTTGAAAATGTAGAAGTTGACTACAAAACGGCCATCTCATTTTTAAGAAAAGAGGCCATTCAGCTTCCTCAGACAAGCCGTGGCTACTTGCTTGTTTGTTATCAAGGTCAAACGTTGGGCTGGGTTAAAAATGTAGGAAACAGATGCAACAATTTGTACCCTCAAGAATGGCGAATTCGGATGAAAATTGAATGTGGGGAATAGTAATTTGGTTAATTAGTTAATTGGTTGTACTGATAGCGATGGGAAGTTGATTTCAATTTCAAAAAAAACGAACTGAGATAACAGATGTTTTTATATAAAAAAAAATGAAAGAGTAATATCACAAATTTTTAATTAATAATCAGATATGAATCTTCTTTTTCTGGGGACAGGTACTTCAACCGGAGTTCCCCAAATAGGTTGCAATTGTAGTACATGCATTTCTACAGATAAAAAAGACAATAGACTACGCGCTTCACTCCTGATTACCGAAGGAACAAGCAGGATATTAATCGACTGTGGCCCTGACCTCCGTCAGCAACTCTTGCTTCATAGGGTGAACCGGATTTCAGCCATCCTGCTGACTCACGAACATTACGACCATGTGGGCGGACTGGACGATGTAAGGCCATTGGGTGATTCACAATTATATGCCGAAAAGAGAGTTTTAAGCGTTATCCAAAGAAACATGCCGTATTGTTTTGGTGAAAACAAATATCCGGGAGTTCCAAAAATCATTTTAAATGAAATCAATGAAAATGCTTTTTTAATTGGGAATCAAGAAATTCAACCCATACGAATTATGCATGCTAAACTACCCATTTTTGGATTCAGAATAGGAAAAGCTGCTTATCTGACAGATGTCAAAACGATTGACGAAAAAGCAATTGAACAACTTCAAAATCTGGATGTTTTAATACTAAATGCTCTTAGACCAGGTAAACACATATCGCATTTATCGCTCGACGAAGCAATAGAAATTGCCTTAAAGGTTCATGCCCGTGAAACCTATTTCACACACATGAGTCATGATATGGGCTTGCACCAAAATGTTGACCGGCTACTACCCAAACACATCCATTTAGCCTATGATGGATTGGTAATACATGTTCAGGAATAATTATATCTAATGTTTTAACAAAAAAACAAATAAGTTCGTTACCCTATGAAAACATACAAACTAAAAATCATAAGTCTGGCATTGGGAAGTATTTTACTAAGTTCCTGTACTCAACTACTGTACACCAGTTTGGATGTATTGCGACCGGCAAAAGTAGCATTTGCACCAGAAGCAAACGATCTGTTGATTGTAAACAACACTGTTATACAACCTGCTGATTATGGACACAAAACGGATTTTTTAAACGAAAATGAAAAATCCATCACCATACAGACCGATAGTATAGCCTTGTTTTGTCTGAGTGCCTTAACCGAAGAACTGAATGGGAAGGACTTCTTCTCATCTGTTCAACTAAAACAAAATTCGATTAATACAGGTACCAATTTTAAAGTTTTCAGACCATTAAGAGAAAACGATGTAACAAATCTGTGTAAGCCAATACATGCTGATGTTCTTTTGTCACTCGACAAAATAGAGGTGAATGATAAATTATCAGAATATTATCTGCAAGAAAGCAGTACCTATTTAACAACTTTAGAAGTTAAATACATGAGCTATTGGAGTATTTATTACCCCGATAAGACCGAAGCAATAAATGTAAATTTTAAAGATTCAATATTTTGGGAATCTGAATCATATTCACGTCGTAAAGCACTTAGTGATATTCCGGACAGATCAAATGCATTGATAGATGGAGCTTTATATGTAGGTCAAAATTCAATTAAACGTTTTGTACCATACTGGGATAAAGTAGATCGTTACTTTTTTAATCCAAAAAATAAGGAAATGAGACAAGGAATGGATTCGGTATACGTTAAAAATTGGAAAGCGGCAATTTCTCATTGGACGAAAGCACTTGAAAAAAGCAAAAAAACAAGGATTCAGGCAGAGGCATCAAATAACATTGCCATTGCATACGAAATTCTGGGAGATATGGATAAAGCAATAGAGTATACTACTCAGTCATTGTATACTTTTGGCACACTCACGCTTGTTGATTACGAATCATTTAACCGCATATCTGAATACCTGAACGAGTTGACCCAGCGAAAAAAAGATATAGAAATACTGAAGCAACAATTAGGAGAATAATGTTGTATACAAACCTATTAATCATTAAACAAATAAGAAAACATGCTAAAACAAACAGATGAAGTAAGTCTCCTAAAGAGAGGCATTTCTATTCACCAAATAGAAGAACAACTTAAATCATTTGCTACCGGTTTTCCATTTCTGGAAATTCGGTATGCTGCAGAACCAGATAAAGGAATAGTGCTTATTGGATCTAATGAAATCCCCGATTTTCTGGCAGAATGGGAAGATTATTTGCATACCGATGCCACTGTACTTAAATTCGTTCCTGCTTCGGGAGCGGCCAGCCGAATGTTTAAAGATCTATTCGAATTTTTGGGAAGCAAAAAAGACGAACCGGATAATGCATTTGAAAAAAAGTTTTTTGCCGAAATCACAAAATTTGCCTTTTATGATGATTTGAACCAGATTTGTTTAAAAAATACAGGAAAAGATATTTCGGAACTCATCAGGTTGAAACAATACAAATCGGTAGTTGAAAATCTACTGTTGGAAAGTGGTTTAAATTATGGCTCACTTCCCAAAGGATTACTTCGATTTCACTCCTACCCAACCGAAAACAGGACTCCTATGCAAGAACATTTGGTGGAAGGTGCACTTTATGCTTCAAATGCTTCAAAAGAAGTCCATATTCACTTTACCGTATCGAGTGAACACCGAAGCTTATTTGAGAAACATCTGAAGGAAACGGTAGCTACTTTCGAAAAGAATTATCAAGTAAATTTTTTAATTAGTTTTTCGGAACAAAAACCAACGACCGATACCATTGCAGCCGACTCGAGCAACGAACCTTTCCGCGAAAACGGGGAGCTGGTTTTCCGCCCGGGAGGTCACGGTTCACTTATCGAGAACCTGAACGATTTGAACGCAGATGTTATTTTCATCAAAAACATCGACAATGTCGTCCCCGATTCTTTGAAAGAAATAACTGTAACCTATAAAAAACTCATTGCAGGCTTGTTAGTGCACTTACAAAAGCAATGTTTTTCCTATTTGCATGAATTGGAAAATGAATCCATCTCGACTGCAAAATTAACGGTCATTGCTCAGTTCTGTGAAGTCCGATTGAATAATCATCACTCAAATTTAAAGTCGTTGTCACACGACGAATTAAAGAAATACCTGATTAATAAGTTGAACCGCCCCATCAGGGTGTGCGGGATGGTGAAAAACGTTGGTGAACCAGGTGGTGGTCCTTTCCTGACGATAAATGCAGATGGAACCGTATCGCCCCAAATTTTGGAAAGTTCACAAATAGACATGAACAATCCGGCAGATAAAGAAAAAATGATGCGTTCAACACATTTCAATCCGGTGGATTTGGTTTGTGGGGTGAAAAATTATCTGGGAGAAAAATTTGATTTACTGCGTTATGTGGATAAAAAAACCGGATTTATTTCATTAAAATCTAAAAACGGTAAAGAGCTGAAAGCCTTAGAACTTCCCGGACTATGGAATGGAGCTATGAGCGATTGGAATACCATATTCGTTGAGGTACCAATAGAAACTTTTAATCCGGTGAAAACGGTGAATGATTTGCTTCGTCCGGAACATCAATAAATACTGGTCTTATTAAATCAGAAATATAAACGCTTCATTTCTAAAAATGAAGCGTTTGTTATGAAACAGTATTTTTTGAGATCAACGAATGGGATTATTCCAGAAAGGGACACCTAAAATATTATTCACAGTTCAGATGACAGTCAATTTAAAGTAACAAAATATTGAAATAAAAAAAATCCCGATAATCAAAAGATTATCGGGATTTTTCGTGCGGCTGAAGGGACTCGAACCCCCACGCCTCTCGGCTCCAGATCCTAAGTCTGGCGCGGCTACCAATTACGCCACAGCCGCAGTTGTTACGTTAAGCGAATGCAAAGATACACTTTTTTTGCTAAGGATAATGTGGTTGAACGAAAAAAATAAAGTAAATTTGCAAAATACTTTATTTGAATATCTTACAACAGTCAAATTTGATGTTTTTTTGTCCTGTTAGAGGTCTAAAAGCAATATTAAGTACCAAAAAGCTATCAAACACTTTTACTTTCAGCAGTTCAAAATTTAAAAAAGCAAGTCAAAATAGTAATTCCCGCTTTATTTCACCAATTACAATTTAAATTACAACCCTCGGAGAGAGTAATTACAAACAGAAAGCAAAACCAGCCTATTCAATGGGAAAGAAACTATTTCACCCATTTTTTTTGTTTTGGAACGGTTTTTGAATATAACTGTTCAATTAATATTATTAAAATGAAAAAATTAATATTGGGTGTATTATTAAGCACCAGTTTATTTGCATCAGCAATAACTAACAGACAAACAGATAAAGCCACTTTTACAAACGGTGAGAAGCTTTCGTATCGCATTGCTTTCAGTTCTGCGCTGACAGGAAGTCTTACTGCCGGAAAAGCAACCTTAGAAGTTTCGCCGAGAAAAACAAATATAAAAGGTCATTCTACTTTTCATGTAATTGCAAAAGGCGAAACAACTGGTTTTGTTGAATTATTTTATAAGGTGAAAGATAAATTTGAGTCCTACATTGACGATGAAGAAATTTTACCACTAATATTTGTGCGTAGGACGCGTGAAAACAAATACAAAAAAGACGAAATAGTTCATTTCAATCATGATGAAAGGACTGCAGAAAGTGCAAAAAAAACAATAAGGATTCCCGCAAACACACAGGATCTTGTTTCAGCATTCTATTATGCGCGTACACAAAATATTTCGGGCTTAAATGAAGGTGAAAGTTTTGATATTCCATTCTATCTGGACGATACAGTGTATACAACGAAGGTGATTTTTGTGGGACGGCAAACAATTAAAACTAAAATGGGTCAGTTTAACTGTTTAGTTTTCAAACCAAGGGTGATAAAAGGGAAAGTTTTTGATGAACAATATCCGGCAACTTTGTGGGTAACGGATGATGCAAATCGATTACCGGTATTGGTTGAGTCAAAACTCAGAGTAGGCAAAGCACGTTTAGAACTAACTGCTTATGAAGGACTTGCGGACAACAAAAAATATTTGCTTAGTAGAAAATAAATTACAACAGACTAATTATCAAAATATTGCGAGAGAGAGAATAAAAACGGCTTCATAAACATGAAGCCGTTTTTATTTAATTGTGCTCGCTATTACATTTTTACTAATAATATTTCTAATCGTCAACTTTTACATCAACCAATTTCTATTGCCTCCATGTTTTTGCAACCCTGTATTTGGTACTCAATAATGCCTCATCAAGTAATCCAGGATGCGAGACGCGAATAGGATTGATATCAATTCCCCCACGACGGGTATACATAGCCGCCACCATCAATTCCGTGGGTTGAAAACTATCTGAAAAACGTTTATAAATCATTTCCACCACTTCCTCGTGAAAATGATTTTCCTTACGAAACGAAACCAGGTATGCCATCACCGAACTCAAATCGATTTCGTATTTGGTCGTCAATCGGACAAACAAATCACCCCAATCGGGCTGATTCGTTACCCGGCAATTGGAGCGTAGTAAATCAGTCCTAAATGTATAGGCATGAAGCTCATCAGTAATTCTGCCGTGAAGCAATTCAGGTGATTCCTTGTAAAGTGAAAAAGAAATCGATTCTTGTTGCTCAAGCGGAATCAAACGAGCTAGATCAGCTTCTTTAAAGCCTGGAAAAGCTTCCATCTCTTCGCTATCGACATCGAATAAAATCACACGTACTTCCGATTCCAATAAAGAACTCAGATCTTGCGAAATTATTTCGGTAACTTTCGCTACTGCATCCATAACGGTTTTACCAAAACAATCCATATTGAAGGCATTCAAATACAACTTCAGGGATTTAGATTCTACTAAAAAGCGGCTACCCGAAGAACAAATCATTTTCATAACCCTCGAAACAGGAAATCCATTGTTGGTCAAAAAAGAAAGTTCATAGCAATTCCATATATCAAAGCCCACAAAGGGAAGCTGCTCATCGTCAATACCGTATTGTTCCCTGTTTTCGGCACGTGGAATACGAAACAGCAAAGAAGCATCGTACTTTTCGGGAGTCGAAGTTTCTTTACCCAGCATTGAATCTTTTATATTAAACTTCTCCATAATTCAACATTTATTTTGTTGTATATTTTTGTCATTAAAAGCAACTACAACCCATTTATCAAAACACATCATCTAACAAAACGTCACATTTCTTTTTAAGCCATTTCTTTTCATCTTCGTTAAGCAAAGGTGAAATTATTTGAAATACATGTTGGTGATAATCATCTATCCATTGAATTTCTTCAAAAGATAGTGAGTCGGTATCTATTAATGTTTTATCGATGGGGAAAAGGGTCAGCGTTTCAAATTTCAGAAATTGACCAAATTCAGTTTTTTGGGCAGGAATTACATAAATAAGATTTTCGATGCGGATGCCATATTCGTCGGTACGATACATGCCGGGTTCGTTAGAGATCATCATTCCGGGTTGCAACACAGTTGGATTTTCGTCCATCCGAATGCTCTGAGGACCTTCGTGTACACACAGAAAATGACCAATTCCATGACCCGTGCCATGCCCAAAATTCAATCCCTGACTCCACAGAGCTTTACGAGCCAATATGTCCAGCTGTGAACCCCGGGTGCCCACAGGGAATACGGCAGTTGCCAACGCAATATGACCCTGAAGAACTTTGGTATAATCGCTTTGCTGATGAACTGAAGGCTTGCCGAGAGCCACGGTGCGTGTAATATCAGTAGTACCATCCAGGTATTGTCCACCCGAGTCGAGTAGCAGAATGTTTTCGGGTTTCAATTTGGCATCCGATTCGGGCACCGCATGATAATGTACGATGGCACCATGGGAAGCATATCCGGCAATAGTACCAAAACTTTCACCAATGAAATTTTCCTGCTCACTCCTAAATTCACGCAATTTATCGGAAATTGAAATTTCACTCAGGTTTCCTCCGGGCACATTTTTCTCCAACCAGATAAAAAATCGGGTTAAAGCTACGCCATCCTTAGCCATAGCCAACCGAACTCCCTTCATTTCAACTTCGTTTTTTACACTTTTCAGTTTATAAACCGGCGACATTACATTCCGAATTTCACATTTCATAGGAATTGCTTCGAACAGAGCTTGATTCAGTTTACTGCCATCCACCAATACTGCTTTTGAAGTTGAAAGTTGTTTCAACTCTTCATTAATATCTTCATATGCAGCCACGGTTATTCCCTGGCTTTGAAGATAAGCACTTGTATCGGGGGTTAATTTTTCGGCAGCCACAAACAAGGTTGCCTTTTCGCTTTCTACCAATGCATAAGCTATTACTACCGGATTGTAATCTACATCTTTTCCGCGGATATTAAACAACCAGGCAATATCATCCAAAGCTGACATCACAAACACTTCGGCCCTGGCTTTTTTCATTTCGGCACGCAGTAAAATTAGCTTATCAGTAGCTGATTTACCTGCATAACGGGTATCGAATACATAAAAAGCCTGTGAAGGTAAAGAAGGACGATTCTTCCAGGACAAGCCAGGTAAATCGATAGACACCAACTCCAGATCATTTCGTTTTAGCTCTTCTTTCGTTGAAGCATAAGCATTGTGTGAATACATTTGCGCATTCACTCCTACCCGTTCGCCCGCTTTCAACTGTGTGGCAAGCCACGGAAGGATTTCCAATGTTTCGGGTAATCCTTGTTTCATCAATTCTATACCTGTTCCGGCCAATTGATCAGCCGCATGAAGGAAATAGCGTGAGTCGGTCCATAAACCGGCAGTGCCTAATATTACAACTACAGTGCCTGCCGAGCCATCGAAACCTGAAATCCATTCACGTTCTTTCCAGTAATCGGCAATGTATTCGCTGGCATGGGGATCGGTTCCGGGAATGACACAGGCAGAAATGCCTTGTTGTTTCATAGCTTCGCGAAGCAAAGAAATCCGATTTAGTATTTTTTCCATTATATAATTGTTTTTTTATGTTTAATATCTTTTATCTCTTGCAAAGATAGAAAATAAGAAAAGAAATTCACAAAAATGCAGAATTTTCTTCACAAAAGTATTTTGCGTGCGGTTTATATTGTAACACAAGTTGAATTTCGTATCTTTGCAAGTTCTTTTTAAACGCATTTATTTAACACAGCTTTGACAACAAAAACTAACATACACCCGCTCGATACAACTGAAAAAGTAGAAGTCATCGGAGCAAGGGTACACAATTTAAAAAATATAGATGTAACAATTCCACGTAATGCACTGACTGTGATTACAGGTCTGAGCGGAAGTGGAAAATCATCCCTGGCTTTCGACACTATTTTTGCCGAAGGTCAACGTCGTTATATCGAAACTTTTTCATCCTATGCACGCAGTTTTCTGGGCAACATGGAGCGTCCCGATGTAGATAAAATAACGGGGTTAAGTCCGGTTATCTCCATTGAGCAAAAAACAACCAATAAAAATCCTCGGTCTACTGTCGGCACCTCCACCGAAATCTATGACTTTCTGCGGCTACTCTTTGCCCGTGCCGGCGAAGCATATTCGTATGTAACCGGTGAGCGAATGGTAAAATATTCCGAAGACCAGATTGTAAATCTGATTTTGAAAGATTACGAAGGCAAAAAAACTTTTCTGTTGGCACCTTTGGTACGTGGACGGAAAGGACATTACAAAGAACTTTTTGAGCAGGTTCGCAAAAAAGGATATTTGCATGTACGCATCGATGGTGAAATACGCGAAGCAACTCACGGGCTGAAACTCGACCGGTATAAAAACCACGACATCGAAGTGGTTATCGACCGCCTGTTGGTAACTGAAAAAGACCGGAACCGCCTGAAAGAATCTATGCAAAAAGCCATGCAACAGGGAAATGGTATAGTTATGTTGCTTGAAAAGGAAACTGAACTCATCCGCTATTTCAGTAAGATGTTGATGTGCCCTACCAGCGGCATATCCTATGACGAACCGGCACCTCACAATTTTTCGTTCAACTCACCGCACGGTGCTTGTCCACGTTGCAAAGGCCTTGGATTTGTGAATGAAATAGATATGGACAAAATCGTTCCCGATAAAAACGTCAGCATTTACGGAGGTGGAATTGCCCCACTTGGAAAACATAAAAACACGACCATTTTCTGGCAAATAGAAGCCATACTCGAAAAATACGAATGCACCCTGAAAACTCCCATTGCCGAAATTCCGGAAGAAGCACTCGACGACATCATGAATGGCACAGACGAACGTCTTCACATAAAGAATCATACGCTGGGCACTTCCAACTATTTCGTAAACTACGAGGGCATCCTGAAATATATAGAGATGCAACAAGAAAACGGAGCATCGGCTACTGAACAAAAATGGGCAAATCAATATTCCAAGTCTGTTAAATGCCCTGAATGTGCAGGCGCCAAACTTCGTAAAGAATCATTGAATTTCCGCATCCACGATAAAAACATTGCCGAACTGGCTGCCATGGACATTACCGAACTGGCCGAATGGCTTGGAACGGTGGAAGAATTTTTATCGGAAAAGCAAAAAGCCATAGCGGTGGAGATTCTGAAAGAGATACGTACCCGCCTGCAGTTTTTGCTTGATGTCGGGCTGACTTATCTTTCGCTCAACCGAAGTTCCCAATCACTTTCCGGGGGTGAAAGTCAACGTATCCGGTTGGCCACACAAATCGGATCGCAACTGGTAAATGTACTATACATACTCGATGAACCCAGCATTGGATTACATCAACGGGACAATCAGCGACTGATTCATTCGCTTAAACAGTTACGTGACACGGGCAACTCGGTCATCGTGGTGGAGCATGACAAAGACATGATGATGGCTGCCGACTACGTAGTGGACCTTGGTCCCAAGGCAGGAAGGTTTGGCGGAGAAATTGTTTTCGCTGGCACTCCCGACGAAATGCTGCAAGCCGACACGTTGACATCCGCCTATTTGAATGGCACTAAAAGGATTGAAATCCCGGCCAAACTTAGGCCAGGAAATGGAAAAGCCCTTACCATTCGGGGAGCACGGGGCAACAATCTGAAAAATATCGATGTATCATTTCCACTGGGGAAAATGATTTGTGTGACCGGTGTTTCGGGAAGCGGAAAATCCACACTGATAAATGAAACCCTGCATCCCATTCTCAGTCAAGTTTTCTATCATTCGTTGCAGGATCCCTTGCCTTACGATAGCATCGAAGGTATAGAGAATATAGACAAAGTGGTGGAAGTAGATCAATCGCCCATAGGACGTACACCTCGTTCTAATCCGGCTACCTACACAGGTGTTTTTGCCGATATACGTAATGTATTTGTTACCTTGCCCGAAGCAAAAATCCGGGGTTACAAACCCGGGCGCTTTTCTTTCAATACGGCCGGTGGCCGGTGCGAAGTGTGTGGAGGAAACGGTTACAAAACCATAGAAATGAATTTCTTACCCGACGTACACGTACCTTGCGAAAATTGCATAGGTAAGCGCTACAACAAAGAAACGCTGGAAGTTCGTTTTAAAGGAAAATCCATTGCCGACGTGCTCGACATGACCATAGATCAGGCTGTGGAATTTTTCGAGAATCAACCTTCTATCCTGAATAAAATAAAAACCTTACAAGATGTAGGTTTGGGTTATATTAAACTGGGACAATCGAGTACCACGCTCTCGGGTGGCGAAAGTCAGCGGGTGAAATTAGCCACCGAACTATCCAAACGGGATACCGGGCAAACGTTGTATATTTTGGACGAACCAACCACCGGATTACATTTTGAGGATATCCGCGTTCTGCTTGGAGTTCTAAACCGTCTGGTAAACAAAGGCAATACGGTGATAATCATTGAACACAACATGGATGTGATTAAAGTAGCTGACCACATCATCGACATAGGTCCCGAAGGAGGCAGTACTGGTGGATATGTAATTTGCTCAGGAACACCCCGAGAAGTATCCCAACATCCGAGCAGTGAAACCGGAAGGTTCCTGAAAGAAGAACTGAAGCCATTTATCCAGAAATAATCACTATTCTTCAGCTTTTAGCACTTATTATTAAAAGATTACATACAATACCTGTCAACAATAGCCAACTACATACCATATTTCGAAAGACATTGTGTATCTTTGAAGTCATAACTGCAAAAATTGCTGTAAAAAAGAATAAATCAGTACGATGGAAAGTTTATTTCTGTCCCCAATAAAATGTTCATTCTAAATTATCAATTATTTATGTCCCCAAAAATCAAACCCATTTTATACGCATTAGGAGTTTTTGCAGTCTATGTGACTTTAACCTATATATTGCGATTAATTTTCAACCGCATGCCTAGCGATGCAGAATTTTTAGGCATATATTCCACCAACGATTTGCTCTTAGGTGTAGTAATTGCCGTTGCTTTAACGGTTTCGCATGAACGCAAAAAGAGACTAAAATAGTTAGTTGGTTAATTGTCACGCAAGTTTAACCGGGTAGGTATTTAAAAATCATTTCATTATTATCATTTTTCCAAGTAATTTAAACAACATGAATGAAATCATCGATTATATCCTTCGCTTTTTATTGGGAGAACAAGTTTCGCCCGATATACTGGCCCAGGTTGGCTACACAGCCGATTCGGATGAATTTCACCGGTATAAATTAGTCATACTTCCTTCAGCATTTTTCGAAGAAACAACCTATGGCACGGACCTCTCGTTGCCAAATCTACCTTTACAGATTTGGGAAGATGCTCCTGTTCTTTTCGGTCAACCAATAGTTGAACAAATAGGTGATACCCGGGTCTTACACGCCGACCTGATAGCCAGCACCTATTTTCTGATTTCACGCTACGAAGAAATGGTAAGGCGCAATTGCAGGGATATTCACGGCCGATTTCCGGGTAAAGAATCACTGCCTTACCGGGCTGGATTTGTCGATCGTCCGGTGGTGGACGAATATGGAAAATTATTGCGAACGCAACTACGGGAGGTTTGCTGTGAAATTTCAGAGCCGCCCGCTCAAATAAAAAAGATATACCTCACTCACGATGTCGATCAGATGGCTCACTACCGTAACTTACGAGGGTTTGTGGGTGGTTTGCTGCGCGGTCTAAAGAGACCGAAAGAAGGGAATAAAGCGTTGAGAAGCTATTTTCGTGGATTAAGATACGATCCCTGGTATACATTTCCCTGGTTATTCCGGATGGATAATTCCGTGAAACTGGCGTTGGGTTCTGCTCGTTGCGAATCGGTGGTCTTCTTCAAAGTAAAAGGAGGAAACAGGAAAGAAGATAAACCTACTTCGAAGCTTCTGAGCCCTGATTTCAAAACACTCTGTCGTCTCTGTCGAAAAAAAGACATAGTTTTTGGCCTGCATTCCAGTTACGAAGCGGGACTACATCCCGAACTCATTCCTGATGAGAAAATAAAAATGGACCGAATAGCAAGATCAAAAACCAGGTACAACCGCCATCACTATTTGGATGCACGGGAACCGGAAGACATGCAGGCATTAATTGATGCAGGAATAACGGATGATTTCACAATGGGATATGCCGACATGGCGGGATTCCGTCTGGGCACCTGTCGCCCGGTGAAATGGATTAATCCGAAAACACGCCAACTCGGCTCACTCACTTTACATTCGCTTGCCATTATGGATAGCACCTTAAGTGACAAAAGATATATGTACCTAAACTCCTTCGATGCCTATAATTATTGCGTTCTATTGACAAACTCAGTTGAAAAGTACAACGGCGAATTAGTCTTACTATGGCACAATACTTCTGTGGAAATAAGCGTACAGTCGTACCACCGGAAACTGTATAAGGACATCATAGAATACCTGAAAACCAAATAATATGCAAAAAACGGCCATCGTCTGCGTAACCAACGACCTGAGCAATGATCAACGGGTGAATAAAACCTGCATGACGCTTCAAAAAAGTGGGTATCGCGTGATAGAAACCGGACGGCTTCTTCCCGAAAGTTTGTCCTTGGATCGCCCTTACATCACCCGACGGGTGAAATTATGGTTTAGAAAAGGTCCACAGTTTTACGCCGAATTCAACATACGGCTCTTCATTTATCTGCTCTTTGTAAAAGTCGATCTTATTTTCTCCAACGATTTGGACACACTCCCTGCAGCTTTTATTGCAGCAAAACTTCGTAGAAAAAGAATTATCTACGACACCCACGAATATTATACTGAAACACCCGAACTGGTACATCGTCCCCGCACACAATCAGTATGGAAAGCTTTCGAGGATCTGTTATTCCCCCGTTTACAGGATATTCTCACAGTGAATGACTCCATAGCCAAACTTTACGGCGACAAATACAATAAGAATGTGATGGTCAGTCGGAACATTCCGCCAACCTTTGTGCCTGAGCGTTTAAAATCACGTAGCGAACTGGATCTGCCGGATAATAAAAGAATTCTGATTCTTCAGGGAACGGGTATTAACGTAGATCGTGGAGCCGAAGAAGCATGTATTGCAATGCAATACTTAGAGAATGTAGTTTTGTTGATTATTGGTAGCGGCGATGTTTTCCCCGCTTTGAAGAAAATAATTGAAGAATACGGCTTGCAGGATAAAATTATATTCAAGAAAAAAATGCCCTTTGCCGAATTGCGTCAATACACCATGAACAGTGATTTGGGACTGGCAATTGACAAAGACACCAACCTGAATTATCATTTCTCGTTGCCAAACAAATTGTTTGATTATATCCATTCAAACATCCCTACTCTTTCGTCGGGGCTGGTGGAATTGAAACAGATAATCGATCGCTATGATATAGGATATTTCATCGGAAATCACGACCCGAAACATATCGCCAGCGTGATTGAAAGTATTTTCAACGACAAAAAGAGATACGATAAGGTGAAAGAAAACACTGCAAAAGCTAAGGAAGAATTGTGCTGGGAAAAGGAAGAGAAGGTTATGTTAAGTATAATAAAACACGGATCTGACAACACATAAAAAAAAAACAGAACTTAAATATGATCTCCATCCTCATTCCCACATACAACTATCCAATCACCCGCCTGGTAGCCGATCTGTACCATCAAGCATTGGATTCGTATGTCGATTTTGAGATAATTGTCATGGAGGATGGAGAGACAAAGTATACCGAAGTAAATAAAAAGGTGATTGATTATGAATTTTGTAAGCACATAGTTCTACCCGAAAATATTGGCCGTTCAGCCATACGCAATAAACTGGCAGATGCTGCAAAATACGACCATCTACTATTTATGGATTGTGATGCCGAGGTTTGTTCACCGCATTATGTAGAGAAATACATTACTTTTTGCAGAGAGGAATGCGTAGTGATGGGAGGAACAGCTTACGATCCAAATGAGAATGAAGCCCGTTATAGTCTTCGTCTGGCTTATGGTCGCCAACGCGAAGCCCGCATGGCTTTGGAACGGAGTCATAGGCAGCAATACAATTCATTTACAACTTTCAACTTTTTGATATCCAAATCGGTTTTCAACCGCGTGCGTTTCGATGAAAACATTCGCGGTTATGGACATGAAGATACTCTTTTTGGACATCAACTGCATAAAATTGACTGCGAATTTCTACATATAGACAATCCTTTAATCCACAAAGGACTGGATGATAACGAAACCTTTATACGCAAAACCGAAGAAGGAACACGAAACCTTTTCTTGCTCTATGAAACAGGGCGGTATCCGTTTTTGGTGGAAGAATCAAAATTGCTTCATACCTTTGTGTTGATTAAGAAGATGAGACTTACCCGTTTATGTGCTGCTAAATTCAGTTTCATTCATCGTTATCTATTTAAAAAGCTTTGCAGCCCCAATCCGTCCCTCCGTCTCTACGACTTATATAAGCTCTTCTTCTTGTGTAAAACATCTTTTATTAAATGACAAGATGTCAGCACAAATAATCGATAGGGAAGAATAATATGCCTATCCGTGCCAAAACAGACACAATAGCGCTGTGGCACAAATTCTGTAAAGATATAATCACTTATATAAATGCATGGAAGAATTTATATAATCCACTTTAGTTTTCAATTTGTATTATAACTTAAAAATAAAAGATATGAACATTAAACCATTAGCCGACCGTGTGTTGGTAAGACCTGCAGTCGCTGAAGAAAAAACAATCAGCGGACTTATTATTCCAGATTCAGCAAAAGAAAAGCCATTAAAAGGAGAAGTTTTGGCCGTTGGTAACGGAACCAAAGACGAAGAAATGGTAGTAGCCGTTGGAAACAATGTATTATTTGGTAAATATGCCGGTACCGAACTCGAATGGGAAGGCGAAAAATACCTGATCATGCGTCAAACGGATATTTTGGCTATCATTTAATAGAGTAAAAAGTCAATAACCAAGATACTAAACAAGGAAAAGTAATAAACAAAACAAAGTTCTTTCCTGTGATCGTAACTTGTAAATCAAAAAATTGTAAATCAAAAAAAATATGTCAAAAGAAATTCTTTTCAATATTGATGCTCGCGACCAGCTTAAAAAAGGTGTCGATGAGTTGGCTAATGCCGTAAAAGTAACACTCGGGCCTAAAGGTCGTAATGTGATTATCGAAAAAAAATTCGGTGCACCACATATTACCAAAGATGGCGTAACAGTTGCCAAAGAAATTGAACTGGAAGATCCATTCCAAAATCTCGGTGCTCAACTGGTAAAAGAAGTAGCTTCGAAAACAAGTGACGATGCGGGTGATGGAACAACCACCGCTACCGTTTTGGCACAATCTATCGTAAGCGTAGGAATGAAAAACGTTGCTGCAGGTGCAAATCCTATGGATTTGAAACGCGGTATCGACAAAGCAGTGGCTCAGGTAGTAAAACACATTGCCGGACAAGCCAGAAAAGTAGGTGATAATTACGAAAAAATTGAACAGGTAGCCACTATTTCGGCCAACAATGATGCCGTTATCGGCAAACTCATTGCTGATGCTATGCGCAAGGTATCGAAAGATGGCGTAATCACCATAGAAGAAGCTAAAGGTACCGACACTACGATTGAAGTCGTTGAAGGAATGCAATTCGACCGTGGTTATATCTCTCCCTATTTCGTAACCAACACCGAAAAAATGGAAGTAGAAATGGAAAAACCATTTATCCTTATCCACGACAAAAAAATATCGAACCTAAAAGAATTGCTTCCAATTTTAGAACCAGCCATTCAATCGGGTCGTCCGTTATTAATCATTGCAGAAGATGTGGACAGCGAAGCTTTGACAACTTTGGTAGTTAACCGCTTACGTGCTTCCTTGAAAATTTGTGCAGTTAAAGCTCCCGGCTTTGGCGATCGTCGTAAAGAAATGCTCGAAGATATAGCTATCCTGACTGGTGGTGTTGTTATTTCGGAAGAAAAAGGAATTAAGCTTGAAAGTGCTACCCTCGAAATGTTGGGTACTGCCGAAAAAGTGACAGTGAATAAAGATAACACCGTACTTGTAAACGGTGCAGGTTCTAAAGAAGCTATCGCTACGCGTGTGGCACAAATCAAAGCGCAAATTGCGGCAACAACTTCCGATTACGACCGCGAAAAATTACAGGAACGCCTGGCTAAATTGGCCGGTGGTGTAGCTGTACTTTACGTAGGTGCTGCTTCGGAAATTGAAATGAAAGAGAAAAAAGACCGTGTGGATGACGCCTTGAGCGCTACACGTGCAGCCATCGAAGAAGGTATTGTTGCCGGTGGTGGCGTTGCCTATATACGCGCTATCGATTCATTGTCTACTATTAAGGCCGACAACGATGACGAAGCAACCGGTATTGAAATCATTAAACGTGCCATTGAAGAACCACTTCGCCAGATAGTAGCTAACGCTGGCAAAGAAGGTGCTGTGATTGTTCAAAAAGTACGCGAAGGAAAAGATGACTTCGGATATAATGCCCGTACAGACGTTTACGAAAACTTCTTTGCAGCCGGTGTAGTTGATCCAGCCAAAGTAGCCCGCGTAGCTCTCGAAAATGCTGCTTCTATAGCCGGCATGTTCCTGACTACCGAATGCGTGATTACAGAAAAGAAAGAAGATAATCCGGCTCCACAAATGCCTATGGGCGGTGGAATGGGTGGAATGATGTAATATTAATTGACAGTTGACAGTCGACAAATTATAACAAATAGAAATCTCCGAACGACCTGGGTTGTTCGGAGATTTTTTGTTTAAGTATGCAGAAACTTTACATGCAATATATCTGTGAAAGTTTTACCAAGCTCCTACCTCATCCAGAAACATTAAACTGCCAGTTCCTCCATGTGGACGATCAGACGGGCATATCCCTGCATTTTTCAAGGTCAGTTTTAGGAAACGTACATCTGCGGAGGTAAAAGTAAGTTCTGGCCGAAGCATCTCCCAGGTTCCTGATGTTGGAGCTGTCAATTGTTTTTCAGCGAGGAGTTGATATGTAACACCATCCGTTGAACCATACAATTGAATTTCGGGCGACATTTGAACGCAAAGAGCAGGTGCGTTGAGCAAACCTACCGAAAAGCGTTGAATGGGTTGAATTTTTTTCATATCTACCACAATTTCACCATCCAATCCATTGCCTATACCTACCCATTGTGTATAAACTTTGGTATTACCCTGTATACCATCGGTAAGTGCCATTGTGTTTGCACCATCGTACCAACTATTTTTTACATTTTTGGTATATTCCAGTCCCGTAAGCTTGCTTAACAGAAATGCTTTAGTAATTGGCTTCCCCACAAGCTTACTCTTCACAAAAGCCACTGCAGTTATTTTGGCTGTTTCAATAAGATTGAAGGGAGCTTTATATAATGCATCGTTCATGGTAGGAACCTGACCATTGGTAGTATAACGGATTTCGGCAGACGGATAATCGCAAACCATTGTAACCAGCAACTTTTTATTTTCGGTTATTGCAGATTGAAACTGCACATCGAAGAAGGCTCTGGATGCACCAATATTTAACTGATCGTAACGGTCAAATTCAACTGGCATTCGTTTACAAAAATCATCCCAGTTTCGGTTTGCTTTGCTTCCCCAAACTACTTCGGACATAGCAGACACCCTTGGAAATGCCATATATTCAACTCTCTCCGATGTAGGCATATATTCTGTCCACACATTGCCTTGGGCTCCTAACACATGCATGGCTTCTTCGGGGGACAATTCGACAGGAATAGGTTCATATCCATAAACCTTGTTCAAGGGAGTATAACCTCCTATGGTAGTAGGTTCAACCGTTGGATCGGACTGATAGCTATCAAGATAACAAACATTTGATGGAGTCATAATTACATCGTGACCGGCTTGTGCGGCTGCAATTCCTCCTTTTATTCCACGCCATGACATCACCGTGGCATTCGGAGCCAACCCACCTTCGAGTATTTCGTCCCATCCGATAATCTTGCGCCCTTTTGAGTTGACAAATTGCTCTATTCGTTGCACAAAATAACTTTGTAATTCATCTTCGTCTTTTAAATTTCGCGATTTTATCAGGGCCTGACAATCGGGACAGGTTTTCCACCGATTTTTCGGACTTTCGTCACCGCCAATGTGAATGTAGTTAGAAGGGAAAATAGCCATAACTTCGGTCAACACATCTTCCAGAAAAGTAAAGGTGGTTTCACGTGGACAAAATACATCCTTAAATATCCCCCATTTTGTTGCCACTTTAATGGCCGAATCGGGCGTACAGGAAAGATATGGATAAGCTGCAATGGCAGCCTGCGCATGACCGGGTAGTTCAATTTCCGGTATCACTGTTATAAAACGCTCTTTGGCATAAGCTACAATTTCTTTGGCATCTTCCTGAGAATAAAATCCACCGTAGGGCTTGCCATCGAATTGTTGCGGGAAGTTCTCATAATAATGTCCAATCAGAGTTTCGTCACGTTTGGAACCAACTTCAGTAAGGCGGGGATATTTTTTTATTTCTATACGCCATCCCTGATCATCGGTGAGATGCCAGTGAAAACTGTTCAGTTTATGAATGGCCATTGCATTAATATACTTCTTTACAAATTCAATCGGGAAAAAATGACGTACTACATCCAAATGTAAACCTCGATAAGCAAAACGGGGAGAATCACTTATGAGTACACATGGAGTTTTCCAGTTTTTTACAGAGCATTTACTCTGTGCATATATCTCGGTTGGCATTAGTTGATACAAGGTCTGCAGGGCATAAAAGAACCCATTGGGTGCCTTTGCTTCAATGATTATATTTAAGGGCGTAATCCGCAGGTTATAGGCTTCCTGACTTTCGGCAGGGAGAGCAACAGACCTGAAAATTATTGCATGTGTAGTATCTGCATCGACAATTTCCCGTATAGCCATTTTATTGCCAGAAACCAGCTCAAACTGATCGGCAAACTGCTGAGCCAGTTTCAACACTTCAGGTTGTTGAAAAGAACAAAGAATTACAGTATGCTTATTGAACTTATAGGTTCCCGATTGCGCAGTCAGGTTTTGCGGATAAGGAATCAAATTGTAATCAATTGCAAAAAGAGAATTAGTTGAAATGCAACATAGAAATAAGAGGAAAATGATGCAGCTTGATGATAAAATTGAGTGTGATTTGAACATTATGGTTGAATTTTGTATTATAATCATACAAATATACGATATTTCGTTTTAGCGGCCATCAATATCAAGGACAAAATCACCGAAATTATTTTTTAAGACAACCATTCGCACACATAAACCAGATAAAAAGGAGAAACGCATACACCTGATTATCTGATACATAACAAATCTGGACTAAGTTATTCAAAAATAAACGATCAAGCAGGCTATACTAAAAAGAATTAATTATTACTTTAGTGCTCTGAAAACCCACAAAGTATATAAAATGTTAATTATTGGAATAGCCGGTGGTACCGGTTCTGGCAAATCAACCGTAGTACGTAAAATATTAGAACGCTTGCCCATAGGCGAAGTAGTTATTCTTCCTCAGGATTCATATTACAGAGATAGTGGGCACTTACCCCTGGAAGAAAGGTTAGAAATTAATTTCGATCATCCCGATTCTATCGAATTTGAATTATTGGTAAAACACCTGAAAGACCTCAAGAAAGGAAAAACAGTAGAACAACCTATCTATTCCTATCTTAGTTGTACGCGTGCTTTAGAAACCATTTCTATTAAACCGTGTCAGGTTGTTATCGTGGAAGGAATATTAATACTATCGAATCCTGAACTACGTAAGATAATGGATTTGAAGGTATTTGTCGATGCCGATGCCGATGACAGGCTGATTAGAGTAATTAACAGGGACATCGTAGAGCGTGGACGATCGGTAAACAAAGTTATGGAACGATACGAGAGCACAGTTAAACCTATGCATCTCCAATTTATTGAACCTTCAAAACGTTTTGCGGATTTAATTATCCCACAGGGAGGAAACAACCACATAGCTATAGATATTTTGACAAAATTTATTGAGAATAAATTAATAAGAAACGAAGAGTAAGATTTAAATATTTAATAGCTATAGAAAAACATATTATAAAAGTGCAAGGTCGTCATTAAAAAATCATAATTCACTGACTGTCATTATTCACAGGAACTCGGAACACATCAAGCCGTACCCGGAAAACATTCTATCCGTTTTTTTGAAACTTTTAATTGTTAACCGATAATTGTAAAGATCATGCTGCGAAACGAATTACAAAAAATCATGTTTTTGGATATTGAAACAGTACCTCAAAGCTCTGATTTTTCAGGATTAACGGATGAGTTAGCTCATATTTGGGAAGAAAAATTTGCGTTGATTCAGAAACGTATGCCCGAGAAGTATAGTGCTGAAACCACAGCGGCTGAAGCATTCAATAGCAGTGCCGGTATTTATTCGGAATTTGGTAAAATTGTTTGCATTTCAGTAGGCTTCATACATTATCAGGCCGACCGAATTCATTTTCGCACAAAATCTTTTGCAGGAGAAGATGAAACACAAATACTGACAGATTTTTCACAACTGATTACCAAGTTTTGTACTACCAAAGACCATACACTTTGTGGGCATAACATCAAGGAGTTTGATATACCTTATATTTGTCGACGCATGTTGATTAACGGTCTTTCTCTTCCTCCAATTTTTCGGATTTCAGGCAAGAAACCCTGGGAAATAAATTTTATAGATACTCTTGAGCTTTGGAAATTCGGGGATTATAAAAATTACACATCACTAAAACTCCTGACTGCTGTTTTTGGGATTGCCACTCCTAAAGACGACATTAATGGTAGTCAGGTAGCACAAGTATATTACACAGAGAAAAATATTGAACGCATTGCCCTTTACTGCCAAAAAGACGTAGTGGCCACCACTCAGGTTTTTTTACGTATGAATGGTATGCAACCGATAAACGGAGAGGATATTGAACATTTATGACCTTATTATGGGAAACAAATACACGAATATTTTCCTTTCATTTTCTTTCATTTTGCTCGTATCCTGTGAGCAAAAAAAAACGGAAGTGTCTATTCCGCATGTTATTCTTTCGAACGACTTACTGGACATTATTGTCTCGGACACGTTACGAGTAGCAACGATAAAAGGTTCAACCTCTTATTTTCTGTTTCGTGACGAAATAATGGGATACGATTATGAAATGGCTGAAAACTTGGCTAAAAACCTGAATGTAAACTTAAAAATCAGCATTGCCCAAAGTGAAAGAGAAATGTCCATTTTACTTCAGGAAAAAAAAGTAGATATTGTAGCTTACAATGTTTATGAAACCAAAGAATTGAAAAGGCTTTTTCATTACGTACTTCCTCAGTCTGCATCAAATCAGGTACTGGTTCAAAACATGGGAAGAAATGTTATCACAAATATCACTGAGCTGGCAGGTAAAGATGTATATGTACATGCTAATAGTATATTCTACCAACGGTTGTTTGCATTGAATAAAGAAATTGGTGGAACTATCAACATTATCATAGCTTCTGATTCGCTGACTAATGATGATTTGATAGAAATGGTTGCAAATAAAAAAATTGAATATACGCTTGCCTACAATAATGTTGCGTCACTACATAAAACTTATTATAAGCGCCTGGATTATCGATTGCCTGTGGGATTCAACCAACAGAATGGCTGGTTAGTACGAAACGGAAGCACAGAATTAATAAAATACATCAAGAAATGGGAAAAACTCCCTAAAACAGAGCGAAGGCAATCGGTACTCTTTAGCAAATACTGGGAAAAGAGCCCCTATTTTGCGAGTAGAAAAGTCAAAATACCGAAAGGATCCATATCTCCCTTCGATCAATTTTTTAAAAAATACGCACTGCTTATCGGATGGGACTGGCGGTTATTGGCGGCTCTTGCATTCCATGAGTCACGTTTCGACAAATCGGAAGTATCGTATGCAGGTGCATCGGGTTTAATGCAGCTTATGCCTGGCACAGCGGCTAATTTTGGATTAGACAGAATCACGATATTCGACCCGGAGATGAACATTGAAGCCGGCGTACTTTATATTAAAAGTTTGAATATGCTTTTCAGACGCATCGAGAGTAAAGATGAGCGTATCAAGTTTATTCTGGCCGCCTACAATTCTGGTCCGGCTCATGTATTAGATGCCAGGGCTTTGGCTAACAAATATGGTAAGAATCCGGACATATGGTACGACCATGTAGAATATTTTTTATTAAAAAAGGATGAACCCGAATTTTATCAGGACCCGGTAGTGAAATATGGATTTTATCGTGGTAAAGAAACTGCCCGCTATGTTCAAAACACACTGGATACTTACGATAAATATATTAGAAGGAAATAGGTTAGTATATAGTTTATAGTTTAGGGTTTAGGGTTTAGGGTTTAGGGATGGATGATCAGAATCTTTGACCTTTTGTCTTGGTTCTATGATCTTGGTTCTTTGATCTATTGTCTTTTGTCTTTGATCTTTTGTCATGGCTCTTGGTTCTTGGATCTTGGCTCTTTTGTCTTTTGTCTTGTTTTCTTGTTTTCTTTATCAAAAATATTCATATTTAAAATCAATTATGCCAAACAGCGAAATCATTCTTATCAGCATATCCGGTGATGACAAACCGGGAGTTACAACTGCCATTACCGGAATTCTGGGGAAATATGATGCCACCATACTGGACATTGGTCAGGCAGATATACATCATACTCTTTCTTTAGGTATCCTTTTTAAAATGTCAGACCATGTGGATTCGGGTAATATTTTAAAAGAAGTACTATTTAAATGTTCTGAACTAAATGTTGCTGTCCGCTTTACACCGGTAACCAACGACAGATATACAAACTGGGTAAGCCGTCAGGGTAAAAGCAGATATATAGTTACCTTGCTTGGAAAAACAATAAGTGCAAAACAATTATCTTTTGTTACTAAAGCTGTTTCCGATCAGAATTTAAATATCGATTCTATTAAACGTCTTACAGGACGACCATCGTTAGAGAATAATGGCGAAAATGCCATACGTTCATGTATCGAGTTATCGGTACGGGGTGAATTGAAAGATAAAAATGAACTTTCAAGCCAGTTTCTTGCTTATTCGTCTGAATTGGGGATTGATATTTCTTTTCAAAAGGATGATATGTTTCGTCGAAACCGTCGACTGATTTGTTTCGACATGGATTCAACACTTATTAAGACAGAAGTAATTGACGAACTGGCTGACCGTGCCGGAGTAGGTGAACAAGTTCGTGCCATCACCGAGTCGGCTATGCGGGGAGAAATAGACTTCAACGAAAGTTTCAAAAAACGGGTTGCTTTACTGAAAGGACTCGACGAAAAAGTAATGGATGATCTGGCTCAAAATCTGCCTATTATGGAAGGTGCAGAGCGTTTAATGTCTATTCTCAAAAAATGCGGGTTTAAAATCGCTATCCTCTCGGGTGGATTCACTTATTTCGGTAACACACTGAAAAAACTTTTTGATGTGGATTACGTTTATGCCAATGAACTGGAGATTGTAGATGGAAAACTCACGGGGAACTACGTGGGAGAGATAGTAGATGGCAAACGTAAGGCTGAATTACTTCGGCTAATTGCACAGGTAGAAAAAATAGACTTAGAACAAGTAATTGCAGTGGGCGATGGAGCCAATGATTTGCCCATGCTCAATATTGCCGGTTTAGGTATTGCATTCCATGCCAAACCCAAAGTAAAAGCAAATGCACAACAATCCATTTCCACCATCGGGTTGGACGGGGTATTGTATTTTTTAGGATTCCGGGATATTCATATCAATGATAATGGAAGATCATGATTAACAGAACATATAAAACATGAAAAAAGCTATAGTAATAGGTGCTACCGGAATGGTAGGCACCGAACTCGTTAAATTATTGCTACAAAATGAAGCATATTCCGAAGTCGTTTCCTTGGTGCGTCGTTCAAGTGGTATATCAGATCTTAAACTAACCGAAAAGATTATTGACTTCAACAAACCGGAAACATGGAAACAGTTTGTCACAGGTGATGTATTATTCTCTGCTTTAGGTACAACTATCGCAAATGCAAAGAGCAAAGAGGCACAATACCAGGTCGATTTTACTTACCAATTTGTAGTTGCAAAAATAGCAGCAGAAAATGGTGTACCCCATTATATCTTAATATCATCGGCAGGTGCCAATTCCAGATCGCTGACTTTTTACATGAAAATGAAAGGTAAACTGGAAGATGCCGTACAATCTTTACCATTTAAAGTTATTAGCATCTTACGACCAGGACAATTGGCAGGTAAAAGAGATGAAATCCGGTTGGGTGAGAAAACTGGGCTTGTAGTGATGTATAGTTTGAATAGAATTGGCTTTCTGAAACGGTATCGGCCGATTTACGGGCGTCAGGTTGCACAGGCTATGATTCGTGCAGCAGAGAAAGCAAATTCGGCTACATACACTTTAGACGAAGTATTTGAATTGATAAATTAATTTCAGACAAAAAGAGAGAACCTAATTTACGGGCATCTTCCAAAAGCTTGCAGGTTTTGTTTTACTGTTGTCACAATATTCAAAAAAAAGAGCATAAAAAAAAGAAGTAGAATAAGCTCTACTTCTTTTTTTTATGCTTTAAAAACTATGAATTATTTAATACCTTCAATAGCTTTCTTTGCTGTCTCATTTTCAGGATCAAGAACTAAAATTTTAGACCAAAATGTCTTCGATGTCTTATTATCTTTTTTTACAAGGAAATAGTATCCTAAGTAACTATAACATTCAACAAGGATTGAATTGTATCTTGGATCTTCTTTCGATAGAATATAAGTAACAGTTAGTTCGTAAAAAGGTTTTGCCAATCCTTGAGTAGTTTCCGGATCAAGAGCTGAATTAGCACGTGCACGCCAGAAATTTCCACGGTAATTATCGGCCTCAATAGCTACAACCTGAGCAAAAAGGGAGTCTGCTTTCAATAAAGCTATCTTCTTTTCGGCTAGAGGAATAGAATCAGTTCCCTGATTATAGTATATTTTACCTAAGGCAATAATATCGTCGGCAGTTTTCTTCTCTGCACCCAAAGCATTAATATAGTTCGTATAAGCTAAAATTGAGTTTGGATAATCACTCTTCGCATCGTACATAGCCGATATGTCTTTCCACAGCTCAACTTTCGAAGAATCTAATTTCAATGCTTTTTGATATTGTACGATAGCAGAATCATATTGTTGTGTTTCACGCAATGCCTGTCCAAAATATCTGTAATCTAAATACGATAAATCGGGTTTTTCAGATTTATTGAAAAAAGAATCAGCAGCAGCGAGCGCTTCAGGATATTTCTTGAGGTCTACATTATTATACATAGCCAATCTGTTGAAAGCAGGATTACGTGGAGACTTTTGAAGACCAAGGTTAGTAACCTCCAGAGATTTCACAAAGTCATGATTTAAAAATAATGTCATAGCATATTTTGTCAAATCCTGAACATTTGAATTACCCGATTTCAAAAAGGTTTCATATAACTGAGCTGCTTTGTCGAATTCGTTAGTAGCGTAATAAATATCTGCCATTTCTTTATCAACCAAAAGAAAAGAAGGATCCTGAACCTTCAATTTTCCCAACATCTCAATAGCAAGTGCTGTATTAACATTTCTATAGGCACGTGCATATTTAATATAGGCTTCTTTACAGGTAGCATCGTATAATACAGCCATCTCATAATTACGACAAGCATTACCCACATCATTCTTGGCCAAATAAATATCACCAAGTAAAACAGCTGTAGGAGCATATTTAGATTTTACATCCAAGGCTTTATCGTGATAGAAAGTTGCCTTATCTACTACACCGTTCGTCAGGAATGCTCTTGCAGCAGCAATATATAGATCTGGGTTCTTTTTATTTTTTTTAATTTTAAGCACAGCATCAATTTCCTGAGTCGCAACTAAAGGGTTTGATTTAATCTTTAGCATGGCCAATCCAATAGCATTAAGAGCACTCAACGAATTAGCAGTAATGCCTTTAGTGAAATAGACAGATGCAGAATCAGGAAGATTTTCTCCAAAATAAATATTACCAAGGTAAAAACAAGTTTCGTCAAGATTAGCAGGTTCTGAGGTCAATTCATCTAATAAAAGAGATTTAGCCGAAATTGGAAATCCTGCGTTGTAATATGCAATACCTTGTCCACCTTTTGCTTGAAGAGTTGACAGGCTTGCAAAGAAACCTATCATAAAAAGAAATGAAAATAATAAGAGGTTACGTTTCATTGTAGCTTATATTTTTGATTTAAATTAATGTTCGTCTTTAATATTCACGATTCGAACCGGCTGTGTAGCAGGAACTAAACCTGATTTGAGTATTATTCGCTGACCCCGGTCGGAAGTCAGAAAGGAAGTTAAGCCCGAAGGTAAAGCACCTCTTGGGTCATTAAGAATAATATAAATATTTCGTGACAGAGGATAATAACCATAAAACAGATAAGCCTGGTATGGTTTATAACTATTTTCGGAGGTTGCAATATTTTCACTCGAAACAGCCATCACACGAATTCCTTCTTTAAAAGAAAGATTTGTCGTATCTTTTCTGTTAGCCAGCCAATTCACACCGATAATACCGATTGCATTGGGAGTTTTAGATACAAAGTTAATTACTTCTTTATTCGTTTTTTGAGCATTCAATTTCGCTGATAAAGGTTTTCCTTTGCAAATTGAATCGATAGCAAAGCGTACAGTACTTGAATTTGGGTTATCAAAAACGAGTTGTAATTTGCCCAGACTAGATGAAGGATAAATTTCTTTCCAGTTCTTGACTTCTCCCGTTAATATCTTTTTAAGATCATCCACACTAATCAACGAATCTGGATTTTGATTATTAATAATCAATGCTATCCCATCGGTGGCCAGTTTAATGGCTTCAGGATAGAATTTTTTACTATTTAAATATTTAGTTTCATTAGAAGATAATGGACGAGTAGCTATTGCTAATCGTACACTATCTTTTAATAATTTATTTATTGCGTCTACCTCATTCGTATAATGCGGGACTATTCCCGCCAAAGGAAACATTGCTTCAAAAACATCTAACTCTTCCTGGATAATCGGTTGAAAACTTTCATCTACAGCGATAGAAATCACTCCGGAAGTATAAGTATCAGTCTGACCATCTTTGCTTTTATTCTGACAAGAGAATAAAAACAGGATAAAAAGGATAGATATTATTTTGATTTTATGCATGTTTACTATTGTAATTTAAAGGTAATAGGCAATACGTAATACACAGGAACATTTACTCCATTTTGTTTCCCTGGAATCCAGTTTGGTAAAGTTCTAACTACTCTCATAGCTTCTTTATCGCAAGCCGAATCAAGGGATCTTAGAACCTCAACATTAGATATAGCACCAGTTTTTGAAACCACAAAGCGAATAATTACTTTCCCTTGAATTCCATTTTCTTGAGCGATAACAGGGTACTTCAGATTTTTAGAAATGTAAGATAAGAGTTCAGCATCACCACCCGGGAACTGAGGCATTTGCTCAATAATCGTGTAGGGTTTTTCTTCTTCTGCTACTTGCGTAACAACTGCCTTAATGTCAGCTATATCTTTTCCGTTTTCATTATTTCCCTTTACATCAGCAATAGAGATAGCAACTTTCGTTGTAATCAATTCTTCCTGACCTTTGATTTCATCTTGTTCACTCACCTCAGCATCCTTTTTAATGACTGGAGCGGTAAATTTGATAGAACTTTTTAATTCAGGAGGCGGCTCAACAGACTGAACCTTTTTGATATGTTCATCCTTTACTTCCGCTTTTTCTAATTGTGATAATGCAGTAACCTCAGTCATGACTTCCTTCTTGTCCGGTGTGGCAATTTCGATTAGCTTTGGAATACTAAATCCAACTAATGCTATAATGGCAACAATAAGCATCGACCAATTATGTCGCTTTGCCGAACCGGCACGCATCTCATAAGCTCCATACGCCTTATTCTTGCCCAGAAATACCAGCTCACGCCATTCGAGGGAAGTTAAATCTATTTTAGCCATTTTACTTTCTTTTTTTAGGCATTTTTCTACTTAGCAATATTTCGGGAAAGTTCACCTTTAGTTTCACGGTTCTTCAATAAGAACTTATCACTTGCCGAAAACTTATCAATAACATACTTTCCGATATTGCATATTTGCATTTCATCGAGTGCATCTATCAGATTTTTATAAGTAGCATCATCTGAAGCCTTAATAATAACAACCGGAGTTGTCTTATCCGTTTTTATTTCAGATACTTGCTTTTTATAATCTTCTTCAGATATTTTCAAATCCAGTTTCTTCTGTTTCAAAACATTTATTTTTGCAACAGCTTCTCTATTTCGCGATAGAAGTAACTTACGTATACCATCGGCATCATATGAACTCTCAATCAGGGAGTTATAATCAGCAAAATTAGGCAATCCTAAATAATAGTATACTTTATCTTTTCCGGCAAGTACCATGGTAATAGCCTGAGATTCTTTTACTTTAGATTGTTGTTCTTCGGTGATGTCCTTATCGTTACTTGGCATGCTTATTTCCATCGTTTGAGGTTTACTCAAAGATGTACACAGCATAAAAAAAGTAATCAGCAACATATTCATATCCACCATGGGAGTAAAATCCACATGAACACTTATTTTTTTCTGTTTGCTGCCTTTTTTCTTTTTTCCGCCGCTTTCATTACTTTGTACTTCAGCCATAATTTTTTCGTATATTTATTATTTAGCAGATTCTACCTTCAAAGCGGTAATCAAATTATATCTATTTTCCCTCAAATCTTGCAGAGAAGTCATTACGTTTTTAATAACGGAATAAGGTGTATTTTGATCGGCTTTTATCGCGATTCTTAAATCAGGATTCGCTGCGCGTGCATTCTTAATCCAGCTTTTAAACTGATTATCGAGGCTGTCGCAAGGAATACCCAATTCTTTTAGCACCTCGTCCTGTTTTTCGCCAGGCATAGCAAGGTATGCTTTCATGTTCTTAATCGGGACTCCGAAAGTAGCCTGTACTTTAAACGTCTTAATTTCGGCTGGAGTAAAAGAAATACCATAGTCATTCCCTACACTTGTCAAGGTTTGTACCATATCGCCCTGTTTATCTAAACTCAAAAACACCTTTCCTTTCGGATCAATCAATATTTGTATAATATTGCTTTCGGGTATTTTGATTTCAGATACGGATGCTGGTGTTGTTACTTGTATCGGCTCTTTCTTCACGAACGTAGACGTTAGCATGAAAAAGGTGAGCAGAAGTACAGTAACATCACTCATCGCAGTCATATCGATAAGCGTACTCTTCCTTGCTACTTTTATTTTAGACATAGCAATTGTTTAATTTAGGATGATTACTTGTGAGAAGCAGCAAATGTTTGTACAATTGAGAAACCAACTTCATCAATACAATAGGTAATTTTATCAATTTTGCTTGTAAAATAGTTATAAGAAATAACAGCCAATGCACCGGTTAAGATACCAAAAGCAGTATTAATCAAGGCTTCAGAAATACCTTGCGATAAAGCGATAGAGTCAGTACCACCAGCACCTGCCAAAGAAGCAAATGAACGGATCATACCTAATACTGTTCCAAACAATCCCATCAATGTACCCAACGTTACAATAGTAGCGATAATAGGCAGATTTTGGCTTAACATAGGAAGTTCCAATGCTGTTGCTTCTTCTACTTCTTTTTGAATAGCAAGTGTTTGTTGTTCTTTAGATAAAGAAGCATCTTTTTCCACTTCCTGATATTTGATCAAGGCAGATGCAACTACATTACCAACTGATCCTCTTTGTGCGTCACATAAAGCAGTAGCACCTTGAATGTCATTCTTTGTCAAAGCTAATTTGATGTTTTCAACAAATTTTGATGATTTTCCTTTTCCTTCAGCTGTTCTGATAGCAAAAAATCTTTCAACACTTAAAGCAATTACTGTAAGCAATAAAGTTTGAATTACCGGTACAACAAAACCACCTTTGTAAATAGTTCCCAACATATTACCTTGTAATGGGTTATTATTTGGATCATTGTTCATAAAGTTAGCCGGATTACCGTACACGAATTGATAAATACATACAGCAAGTACAAGACATGCCAGCATTACAAGGCTTGCTGATTCAATACCAGTAAATTGCTTGCTTTTTTTGGATTTTTTTTGATTGTTTTCCATAATTAATTTTGAATTTGAATAGAAAAAATTGTTTTTGAATAATTATTAATTGATATTTTGAAATTTAACAGCAAAAAAAAAGATATAATACTACTTGATACATATATAATAATAATAATAATAATAATATCATTATGCAGCTTTAATTTATCATGAAAGAACATAATAGACTAAAACAGAGTAAAAAAATTATTGATCATACTTAAAACTTAATCGGGTACAAAAATAGCAACAAAATCTCTTAAAAAAAGGTTTTTAGTAATTATTAATTTGATATTTTGTAAATAGCTTAGAAATTAGAATATTACTACAAATATTTATTCTTTATTTTTATAAAAACAAACAAATAAAGTGTTATTATTATAAATCCATGACAAAAAGATCTTTATTCACGTAGAATATACTCACTGTATATTGAAATATATTTAAGAATCTAAAAACAATTAAATCCTATTTAATCTAAATTCACCCATTACAACAATATAGTTAGATACTTTCTAACGATCAACCGGTTAACCGGAAATAAATATAATCGTGTAAGAATATTTCTCACTTGTTGCTTATCAACGAATATATGAACTTAAAAACAAAAGAAATATTGTTTATATTAGAATAAAAATTCAGAACCACTGGTATAATTAGCCGTATATGCATACAGAGATAAAAAACTCGGAAATTTTTATTTCAATTCAAAGAAAAAAGAAACAACAGGCAACTATCAACATAATTGTCATTTATGCTACAAACAGGCAATAATGAAACTATTTAATTGGAGGACTTAAATAATTTCAATAATACTATTTTTTAGCAAGGTATAAACATATATAATTTTTGAGTACTTTTGTCCAGTTTTTTTAAGGATATATATAAAGTTATGAAACAAGAACACAAAGTGCCCTTTGGAATAATGGGGATATTTATGGCTATTGGAATTGTATATGGTGATATAGGGACTTCACCATTGTACGTAATGAAAGCAATTCTAAACGGGCTACCAGTAGGACAGCAAGCACGTCCGGAATATATAATTGGTGCCATTTCGTGTATCATTTGGACTTTAACGTTGCAAACAACAGTAAAATATGTAATTGTAACACTCCGTGCTGATAACCGTGGAGAAGGAGGAATTTTATCATTATTTGCTTTGATCCGTAAAAAGTATCGTTGGACCTATATTATTGCAGCTATTGGGGCAGCCACTTTGTTGGCCGATGGAATTATTACACCCGCCATCACAGTCATCTCTGCAGTAGAAGGATTAAACGCATTAGTTCCTACTATCCCGATTATACCAATTACAGTAGGAATAATTCTACTTTTATTTTTAATACAACCATTAGGTACTGCACGTTTAGGAAAACCTTTCGGAAAAATAATGTTTTTATGGTTCACTATGCTTGGTGTACTTGGAATCTTTGCATTCACTTATTACCCTATGGTAATAAAAGCTTTTAATCCCATTTACGCGATCATGGTTCTTAAGGAGGTTCCTAATGCGTTCGTAATATTAGGAGCCGTCTTTCTGTGTACCACCGGAGCAGAAGCACTCTATTCGGATCTTGGGCACTGTGGCCTTCATAACATACGTATATCCTGGATATACGTAAAAACAACCTTAATTTTAAACTACCTTGGTCAGGGTGCATGGATCATTTCGCATCCACTTGAAATAGTGAAAGACGTAAATCCATTTTTTAGTATTATGCCTGAATGGTTTTCCTATATTGGCGTTACTATGGCTACTTTAGCGGCTATCATTGCCAGTCAGGCTTTAATAAGTGGATCATTTACCATCATTAGCGAAGCTATTTCATTGAATTTATGGCCAAACATTCGGATTAAATATCCTACCGAAATAAAAGGGCAAATGTATATCCCCGATGTAAATCACACGTTAATGATTCTATGTATCATCATAGTCATAGCATTTGGTTCCTCCTCTAACATGGAGGCTGCTTATGGGCTTTCCATAACTATAACCATGTTAATGACCACCCTGTTGTTATTTATGTATTTTCAACACACAAACAAGCCCTTATGGTTTAGCATACCATTAACCTTGTTTTTTCTTTCAATAGAAACAAGTTTTTTTATAGCCAATATGTTTAAATTTTCTCATGGTGGTTTTGCTACTATTCTGATAGCCGGTTGTATATTTTTAGTGATGTACATATGGTATAATGGACGACGTATCAAAAATCACTTTGCTACTTACATGCCAATTGCTCCAACAATTGCTTGCCTTGATAAAATAAGCACCGATGAAACTATTCCTAAATTTACAACCCATTTGGCTTACGTAACCCGTGCTAAATACCCAAATGATATGGAGAGTAAAATCATTTACTCACTCATCAATAAACAGCCAAAAAGAGCTGATACTTATTGGTTTGTGTATCTTCACCGGAGTGATGAGCCCTATCAATTTAAGTATGCAGTAAAAACCTTTGTTCCACAAAAAATATTCCGGTTGGATATCTATTCCGGTTTCAAACAAGGAGTGCATATGGATACATTCATTCATCAAATTTGCAAAGAGATGGAAGCAAATGGACAAGTTGATTTAACAAGTAGATATCCCTCACTTCGTGAAAGCAAAGTGGAAGGTGATTTTAGATTTGTTGTTGTGGAAAGAATAATTCGTAATCTAGACTTACCTCCCTTTAAGAAAACAATACTATCACTTTACTATATGATAAAGAAATTTTCTACCTCAGATACACAAATCTTAGATTTAGATCCATCTGCTGTTACATTGGAATATGTCCCTTTGAAAGATGAACGTCCGGTGGAAATTAAAAAAATAGGTTAATTGAGAAGGAAAAACAGGAAATAATCCTGTTTTTCCTTTCGCACCACTGAACTTATCTTTCGGGAGTATGTGTTTTTCTGCATAAATAACAACAGAAAGGTAATTCGTATAGATAAACATGTAATCGGCTATTTGAAGTGATTAGTCTATGATAATGGTTGATATGAATAGGCTTTTGGCTGAGCTACTTTATCCATTTCTAGTATTTGTGAGCAACATGAATTAAAATTGGATAACCTCTAATTTCATCATATTCCTGAAACGGATTCTGACCCACCATTGTATCCAAATAACCAGGTATAGTAACTCAACGATACAAACGGACAAGCTCTTCAGACCGGCTAATTTGAAACAGATTACCCAGCCCGTGCGCACTGTCTAAATGATATTTTTTGCTTTTGATTACCACAACCACAGTTCCGGGATTTGATAGTTTTAATTCTATCTTTCACCTTTCCGATACTTTTGTGGTGCACTCACAATCGAACTTTGCCTTTGTTGATATAGAAACCTTGTCCTAAAAACTTTAGATTTTTGACAAGTAACTACTTTTTTCTCGTATTCACTTTCAGATATATTTCATCTTCTATATTTACTTAGAAATGTAATTATTCCGTTTTATCCGACTTTTCAAACTTACTGATCCGTAATTTTTCAACACAAAAAAAGCCCTCAAGTAAATTGCTTTACTTGAGGGCTTTCGGAAAAACTGCAGCTATCTCCTCTCCAAATCAGTCAGCTGACGAACAGTACCATCGATGCAAACAGACTTATCCGCCAGCTGGCGGATCGGAATGGGAAGAGGTGGAACCCTGTCGAGATGAATTCCTGATTCAATTAATGAATGAATATCAGTCAAACAAATACAACGAACCCTTTAGAATCCTTGCAATAGAATCATAGAAAATGTTGTAATGCCTTATTATTTAAAAGAA